>Ga0172378_10000455_pt1 | contig 35794 bp, 33 predicted proteins | sample GrowelOW332metaG_FD_119755 | JGI IMG/M metagenome (GOLD analysis project Ga0172378, IMG submission 119755) | Groundwater microbial communities from an aquifer near a municipal landfill in Southern Ontario, Canada - Pumphouse #3_1 metaG | ecosystem: Environmental > Aquatic > Deep subsurface >...
AAGCAGGAATTATGGATGAATCTTCAGCAAGAAGAATCAGGAAGCAGATGCTTCCGTACGGTTGATTATTGAGGAGTAGAAAATGTCAAGAGCAATAGACGGAACAAAACGCAATAACCGCCGTGCAAAAATTTTAAAACTTGCAAAAGGCTTCCGCGGTGACCGAAAATCAAATTACAGACCGGCAAAAGATGCTGTTGTCAAAGCGCTCGACCATGCTTATGTCGACCGCCACGACAAGAAACATACATTCCGCTCGCTTTGGATCGCACGTATTAACGCAGCTGTCCGTGATGAGGGGTTGTCGTATTCACGGTTTATTGACGGATGTCTGAAGGCCGGAATTACACTGAACCGCAAGGCTTTGTCAAACATGGCTATTGAGGATCCGACAGCATTTAAAGCAGTCATCGCCGCAGCAAAAACTGCATTGAAGGCATAATATGATATCACTCGATCAAATTCTTCTTCTTGAACAGAAAGTTGAAAGTGCTGTAAAAAAAATTACACAGTTACAGATGGAAAACGATGCTCTGCGCAGTAAATGTTCAGAGCTCACAAATGCGCTTTCCAGCAAAACGGAGCTGCTTTCTTCTTTTGAACAGGATCAAAGTAAGATCGAGGATGGTATATTAAAAGCTCTCGATCGGCTTAATTCTATTGAAAATTCAGTACTAAAAGCCGATGCAGAGAGCACTTCAAAGATTGTTATAAACGAGCAACCAAAACCTGCCGCGGAAGTTCCGCATGTACAGAATTCAGCATCTCAGGTGCAGAATATTTCCAGTACACCATCCGACGGATCAGAAGACAAGAAATCTGAAAACGGCGGACAATTTGATATTTTCTAATGGGTACACTTCAAATTGATGTATTAGGATCCTCTTTTAAAATTAAAGCAAATGAAGAAACCGACTATCTTGAAAAATTAATGGGTTATTATAAGAAAATCATTACTGATGTGGAAAAAGCCGGTGGTTTAAAAAATCCTATGGAAATTGCAATCATGAGCGGAATAACGCTCTGTGATGAACTTTATAAAGAAAAATCAAAAAATGTCCAGCTGCAGAGTGGTATAGTACCGACAGATGGTGAAAAAGAAGCTGAACGGCTTACACTTGCTATGATAGATAAAATAGACAAGGTTCTTAATTGAAACAGGTGCATATCTGGGTTGATGCTGATTCATGCCCGCGCATGGTACGAAGCTATATTCTCAGATACGCCTTAAAACTTACCCTCCCCGTTACATTCGTAGCAAATCATCAAATTCCTGTAACCGAAAATTCTACATATGAAATGATAATCTGTGAAAAAACACCTGATGCAGCCGATAATTATATAGTGCTGCACGCAGAAACACATGATATGGTTATAACAAGGGATATTCCGCTTGCAGCACGTTGTGTTGAAAAAAATATCTGCATACTTAATGACCGTGGAACCATATACACAAAGGAAAACATTCATCAACGACTTTCTGAACGAAATTTTTCTCTGCAGCTTGCACAGATAGGACTTGGCAGCAACGGAGCAATCTCGTACGGTAAAAAGGAATTTGCAGCATTTGCTGACTGTTTTGACAAAGCAATTCATCAGCTTATTAAGAATACAGGACTGAGTAAATAAAAAAATTATTCTATTTACTGTTCCGCTTATTCAGCATCAGGATACTGCAAATAAATAGTGCATATACGATCGTGTATCTGAAGGAAGTCAGCAACTATCTCCGGATCAAAATGACTTCCTGCATCATTCTGTATTTCACGGAAGGCCTGCTCTACATCCCAGGCATCTTTATAACAGCGTTTATGACTCAGCGCATCAAAAACATCCGCAACAGCAACAATACGTGCCGCAAGAGGAATATTCGTTCCCTGCAAAGGTTCTGATTCAGGAACAGGCTGTCCGATTATAAAAGTCAAATGGTCGAATTTTCCGGGATAGCCTGTTTTACCGCCATCCCATCTGTCATGATGGTGTAGTGCAACATCCCGGCACATCTCATCAAGAAACGAATCACAGGGTTCAAAAAGATTTGCACCAATACAGGTATGTCCTTCCATTATAGCCCGTTCTTCAGGAGTAAATCTCGGCGACACCTTCTTAAGAATCGTATCTGAAATACCAACCTTTCCGACATCATGGAATTTTGCCGCAATAGTCAGAGAATCACGAAATTTATGTGCTTCAGCATCGGGTATATTATTTTTAAAGGACCATCTATCATAAATTTCTTTTGAAAATTCTGATACCCTTGTAACATGAGGATATGTCTCTTTTGGATCACGGAATTCAGCCATTTTCAGCATGCGGCGGACCATACTGAGTGTCAGATAGGTATGTTCAAGAGCCTGTGCCGTACTTGAAGCAAAATGAGTAATATACAATGTTGCATCATCATCAAATTCAATAACATCACCGTTTAAATTCTGAGCATTGATTATCTGAAGTACACCAAGAAGCCGCCCGTTTGACATTTTTAAAGGCAGCGTATAAATCGACTTTGTCCGGTAGTTTGTTGCTTTATCCGTTTGTTTATTAAATTTATACGGTAAATTTTCAGGTATTGTATAAGCATCCTTTATATTCACCGGTTCCATCGCATATGCAACATATCCTGCGACAGACGTTTCGTTTATCGGAAACGAAAACGACGGATACGGAAGTTTCTCACCGGGAGTAAGTTCTCGCAGTAATGTATCATTCTGTGAATATTTTATACGAAGATTATTACCTTCAACTACATATATAGAACCGGCATCCGCATGCACAATTTCGCGGGTTTCAGTAAGAATACGCTCCAACAGAACATCAACGTCCTGTATTTCACCAAGTTTTTTTTCGAGTTCAATAATTTTCTGAAGTTTCTGTTCCTTTGAAGTAGTACCATCCATAATAGATTTTCCCTCGATTTGTTTTTAACACCTTCTACTATTATAAAATATTTTTCTGTAAAAAACAATCATATAGACCATTCATATCTGTTTTCTGATAAGTGAAAAATATATCGGTCCGGCATGAGTCTGCGTATCCGGAAGAATAAGCCATCCGTAAGATGTTTTCTCTGCACCGGGCAAAGAAGTATTACAAAATAACCGGACCTTGTTTCTGTCATATGCAGGAAGAATCCCTTCCAGATCAGGAACTGCCGTATCAAATTTATTGATAAGACGGGCAATAATTTCGTCATTTTCGGAAGGACACAATGCACACGTTGAATATAAAAGAAAACCTCCGGGAACAAGCATTCTGTATGCAGACGAAACGAGTGCCCATTGTTCCATAGCCACCGTCTTTATCCGCGAAGGAGTCCATTGCGAAAGATACTTGGGATCAGAAAGTACATGACGCTCCGAAGAACAGGGTGCATCCAGCAGAATCGCATCAAAACAGTCAGAACGCGTTGTACACCACTTTGCACCGTCACTACATGTTACAGTAACACGCGTACGGATATTTTCCGGCAGACAGGAATCACACACACGTAAAAGCCGGTTCTTACGTTCCGGAGAACGTTCATTGGAAGAAAGATATGCAGATTCGGACATTAAACTCGCAAGAACAAGAGTTTTCCCCCCGGGAGCAGCACAAAGATCAAGCACTCGCTCTGCGCCGGTAAGAGGTAGCGATACTGCCGCCCGGACACTTGCAGCATCCATGAAATAAGATTCCATCCCACCTGCATTCCACGCAGTATAGGCAGGTTCTTCAAGAAGCGCGGCTTTCAGTCCGGACCACCGTTCACCGTATAACGCAGAATAGTATTTTTCGAAGCCATCACCTCCCGAAAGCTTTTCCGTACGTTCACTTCTGTGCATATGGCGTATTCCTCTCTGCAAATAATTTTCTGTATAACGTTATGTTTTCATCTTTCGCAGCCGTAAACAAGCCCAGTCGTTCCGATTTCTTCTGAACAGATCCCTTTTCGTACAGTTCAGGGGAAACAGCAACATGCCATGATGCATTGTCTTTTTTCAGACAGAGCAGTCCATATTGTATTTTAAATTCAACAATACGTTCAGCCGCACTCCGTATTTTTTCAGCAAAAACAGAATCATGTTCTGCACGTGCAGTCAATACCGCTGCAGGACCTGCAAAACTCTTTTCCGAAATCATTATTACGTCAACACCCGCTTCCACCGCAAGAACAGCGGCCTTTTCCGGAGGATATCCGTTCCCTGCAAGTGCGCTCATAAAAATGTCGTCAGAAAGAACAATTCCCCGAAAGCCTGCCTCTCCACGAAGTTTATCAGTTACCCAGCTGCGCGAAAGACATGCAGGTACATCAGGATCAAGTACGGACGTACGTACATGAGACATAAGAACTCCTGCAGGTAAGTGAGAAACAAGGCGTGAAAAGGGAACTATAATATCTGATTCCATCTGAGCCTGCGTCAATGACATTTCAGGCAGACCCGTATGAGGATCTGTATTCGTATTTCCGGGAAAGTGCTTCAGAACTGCAGCCACACCATTATTCTGGTATGCGTTTACCGCAGCCGTTCCATACGCAATGACCGCAGAAGCATCGCCATAGCTGCGGCCGGAAAGAAACTCACGATTAGAATCGTCACAAATTTCCGCCACGGGTGCAAGGTTCATTGTAAAACCGAGCGCATGCAGTTGAACCGCCTGTAGAGAATAAAATTTATATGCATCTGCAGTAGAAAGTGTACTGGAAATTTTTTTACACGACGGCAGCGGACCGGTTATGCCGCGCAGACGATTCACGGTACCTCCTTCCTGATCCAGCGCAAGATACGGAGGAATAATATTACGGGATACACAATAAGATTTGATTGAATCGGTAAAGCTGATTATCTTTTCAGGTTCTGCGGCTATATTGTATGAAAAAAAAAGATATCCGCCCGGAACAAGCGCTTTCAGGCCAGCAGAAGATTCAGCCCGTTCAGCAGGCCGATAGGTCTCATTTCCTGCCAGGTTTTCCAGAAAAAGCTGACATACCTGCTCCTCCAGCGTCAAAGACGCAACATATTCTTTCACAGCACGACGGCGAGCCCGGAGATCAGATAAAACAACTGAATTAAGTACAGAAGCCTGCACATGAAGTCTCTTTTCGCGCGTATTCTGACTTTTTTCTGATATATTTACCTTGCATGAAACAAGTACAATCCAAAAATTAAGAAACATAATTTTAGCGGCAGTTTTTTTTATAGAACACATACTTATTACAGTATACTTATCTTCACCTCTATTCACAAGTCGCTTGTTGTTTTATAATTTCACTATGAAAAAGATCGCAATTGTCACCGGTGCAAGTTCCGGAATGGGAAAGGAGTTTTCTATACAGATTTCAGCCGATACGGATGCGGATGAAATCTGGCTCATAGCACGCAGAGTGGACAAGCTTAACGAACTTTGCAGAGAACTTGTTGATTTGAGGAATGAGGGCATAAAAGCAGATGTAAAACGACCTCTTCCTCTCGCAGTCGGGCTTGATATAGCAGGACGGAACGGTGCTGAAAATTTTGCTTTACTTCTTGAGAACGAAAAAAAAGCAGATGAGAAATCGGGAGGATTTTCAATTACGATGCTGGTTAATAATGCAGGTTTCGGAACCTATGGCCCGTTTGAAGAAACTTCCATTACCCGGGAACTTGATATGATCGAGCTTAACTGTACATCACTTACAGGTATCTGTGGTTATGCTCTCCCGTATATGAATAAAGAATCTACCATAATTAATACAGCAAGTCTTGCATCTTTTCTTCCTCTTGGGAATTTTGCGGTTTATGGCGCAACAAAAGCATTCGTACTCAGTTTTACGATGGCACTTGCGGCCGAAATAAAACACCGGGGAATAAAAGTATGTGCTTTATGCCCTGGTCCAGTAAGTACGGAATTTGCAGATATCGCTTCCAATGGCGCACGAAAAGAAGTAAAACACGGGCTTTCTGCAGAAAGTGTAGTAGCGCACTGTCTTAGACGTGCAGGTAAAGGTAAACATACAGCCATTATGGCATTCAAATGGAAATTCAAGGCAGCAGCCAGCAGATTTGTCGGAAGATACACAGGAGCATGGTTCACCTATAAATACTGCAAGCGGCCGCATAACGCATAAGTATGAAATTTCTTCAAACCGGCGACTGGCACCTGGGAAAAATCTTTCACGAAACGTCTCTGATACCTGATCAGGAAGCGTTTCTTTCTCAGATTACCGCAGAACTTTCTAATGCACAGAACGACAAAAAGCCATATGACGCACTCATAGTCCCGGGAGATATTTACGACAGAAGTGTACCACCTTCTGAAGCAGTTACCCTGCTCAGTACATTTCTTACTAATACACACAGAACCTTTTCACGCCTGCATATTTTTATACTTTCAGGAAATCATGACAGTGCAGACAGGCTCTCATTTGCCTCTCAAATACTTGCAGACGACAATATTCATATATGCACTGATACATCGCATCTTACTGATCCGGTTATCGTGGGAAAAGGAAACGGAGCCGCTGCCGTCTATCAGATTCCCTTCCTTCATCCCGGTGAAATCCGCAGAGGGAACGAAGCAGATGCTGCTGTTTTATCAGAAGAAGGCAGTCAACCAGATCTATTTTCAGGACACGAATCGTTTCAGAATGTGCCTGTTCTACGTACACAGCAGGAACTGATTACCGAAGCAGCAGTACGGATACAAAAATATCACCATAAAACATATGCTGATTTACCGGCTGTTGTCTGTGCACATCTTTTTACAACCACAGGACGTGTATCGAACTCAGAACGCAGCTGCGTCGGTACAGCAGAACAGGTAGATGCTGATATATTTTCACGGTTCTCTTACACAGCGCTTGGCCATCTTCACGGAGTACAAAAAGTCGGAAAAAAATCGAATGTATGGTATAGTGGAGCACCGCTCGCTTATTCTTTCGACGATTCTCCCGAAACATTCATGCTTTCCGTCTGTATTGAAAAAGACAAGGAACAAGAAACTGTACTCGTTAATAAACTACCGTTCATTCCCCTTCATAAAGTTATCCGTCTGGAAGGTCCTTTCGAAAAATTTTACGGAAAAGAATCAGACAGACAGATAATTTCAACTAACTCAGAAAACTATGTGGAAATTATTTGTACTGACAATTCTGTTCCCGAAAATCCGATGGTACTCCTACGTCAGAATTTTCACAACATCCTTTCTTTCAGAAAGCAGGATTCATTACCAGGCGGATCAAATACTACAATGGAAAACAGACGCAAAGTGATAGAATCAGACAGTGTTGATAAACCGGAAAAACTTTTCGATTTATTTATTCACGATGTATACGGGAATAAAGTTCCTTCCGGAAAAGATTTTACGGATGAACGGAAACTGTTTTTAAAACTTGCGGAAAACTATTCATGGACAGAGGAGCAGACATGAAACCGCTCTTTATAAAAATGCATAACATAGGACCTTTCAAAGATGAGTCACTTGACTTCACGAAACTTGAAAATATGTTCCTTATTTTCGGAAATACAGGCGCAGGAAAAACTTCCATCTTTGATGCTATGACATATGCTTTGTACGGGGTACTTAATGGTTCCAGGAAAGGGAACGTCCGTGCGTTTCGTTCAGATTTTGTTTCCGGGGAAGAACTAGCGTCCGTAGAATTCATATTTGAAATCGCATACATAAAATACAGGGTCTATCGTACTCTGCCCCAGTCCTACACTACCAGAAACGGAACTGCCGCGGAAAAAGCAGTCGTTCTCGGTCTTGAATCAAGTTCAGACGGAAAAACATTTACAGCTTTCTCCGGCACAATTTCTGAAACAAACGGACAAATTGAAAAAATAATAGGTCTGAACGCGGCTGAATTTTCCCGGATCGTTCTTCTTCCCCAGGGGGCTTTTGCCGATTTTCTGCACGAAAACTCGAAGGACAGACGGGATACTCTTGAAAAATTATTTCCGGTTAATTCCTATACAGCCGTTACCGATGAAGTAAAAGCACTGTCGGAAGAAAATATACGGCAGCTTGACGCGGTTGCAGCGCAGATAGCAGGCTGCGTAAAAAAATATAACACAGATACAGCAGACGAAGAATTAAAAAGACTTCATAAAGAACAACAGGAATTGGAAAACAATCAGAAAGAGATAATGCAGCAACTTTCAGATCTGTCAGCATCAAGAGAAAAACTTACTGCAAGGTATAAAGCTGCACTACAGAATGACAACAACAAGAAAGATCTTGAAAAACTGCAGACGAAATCCGGTGAAATTAATAAAATAAGAGAAAAGCTTTCACTTGCTGCAGAGGCAGCAAAACTTTCCGAATACATACATATTGCAAGACAAAATGAAAATAACAGACTGTTCTGTTCCCGAGAATTAGAATCAGCCGGACAATCAGTCGCACTGGCTGAACAAGAGCTGTCACTTCTCACTGCACAAAAAAACTTACGGGAGGCACAAAAGAAATCGGCAGAAGAGGCGGATGCCGAGCTGCCTCATCAAAGAAGCCGTCTTGCATGGGTCAGACAGCTGGCAGAGCTGCGTAAAAAAGCCGAAGAATCGGAAAATACTGAATTACAGGCGGAAAAAGAACTGGAAAACGTGTCGGCTTCTGCCGAAAAGACATTTACAGCGTTTATGACAGTTGCAGAAAGTGTGTTAACAGACACCTGTAAAAATATGATGGTGGCACAAATTCTCTCTCTTCTGTTATCCGCAGAACAGACCGCGCATATTACATGGACAGATGCACAGATTGTACAAAAAAATGCAGAACAACGGGCAGCACTTATTTCTGAAATTCATCAGGCGGAAACCAACAGCGCAGCTGCGGCAGACGCACATGAAAAGGCGCAGCAATATGCAGAAAATACAAAAAAATGTATTGAAGATATTGAAAATAAAATCGAACTTCAAAAAAGAAACAATGCTGCATGTTATCTGGCAGCTTCACTATCAGACGGAAGGCCATGTCCCGTTTGTGGTTCAATATCCCACCCCTCTCCGGTAAAGCCTGGTCCTGAGATACTCAGCCTTCAGGACCAGCTTGATACAACACGGCACAACCTTGAACTTGCACAAAATGACGTCGATGATAAACTTCAACAAAAAGCACGAGCGCAGAAATATCTTGAAGAAAAAAGGGAGCAATTAACAGTAATACCGGAAACACCCACAGTCGATGAAGCGCAATACTCCCGCAGAGAGGCAGAAAAAATATACAAATTCGTATCAGAAGCATCAAAAAAAGCTGCACAACTTGCAAATACATATCAGCTGCAGCAACAGCAGATACAAACACTTACACGACAATTTTCAACAATAAAGTCGGATGCAGCAGCCGCACGGACTGCATTAACACAGCTTGCAGACACAATACGCGAAGTACAGGGAGAACAAATCCCTGAAGAACAGCAACTTTCAGCAGCAATAGCAGCACTGGAAAAAACCTCACAAGACGGTAAAACTGCATACACAGAATGGAATAATTCATTCATGGACTCAGGCAGGAAGAAATATTCTGCACAAGCGCGGTTTGAAGAACTATCCAGACAATTTACAGAGGTCACAAAAAGTACAAACGAATCAAGCGCCATACTTAGTACCCGTCTTGAACATACGCCGTTCAAAACTCCCGAAGAAGCCGAAACAGCACTTCTGTCAGAAGAAGAACAAAAGAATCTTCGGCAGTCTGTTATGACTTATGATGATGAAGTAAAAAAAATTACGGCACTGATGGAAAACACCGAGCTGACACCTCCCTGTGATGAGATAAGAAAACAAATTGCAGAATCGGAAAGTGAAATTCAAAAAATACAGAGTGAACAGGAGAAGACCGTCAGACTAATGCAGGATGTCAGTGTCAGATATAACACACTTCAATCGTATGTTACAGAAAAAAATGAACTTGAAGCAAAACGTATTGAACTTGAAAAAAAAGCAGCTCCCTATAAAATGCTGTATAACGACCTTTCCGGTAAAAATCCTAAAAACATTCCATTCAATTCATGGGCACTCGGTATGTACTTCGAACAGGTTGTGCAGTATGCAAACAAACGTTTCAGCAGTATCTCAAGCGGACGATTTACGTTCAAAGTCTTATCTGATAAAAGTCCCGGCGGCGGCTACAAAGGACTTGACCTGCTCGTAACGGACACTTTTACGGGAACAGACCGTGATACGTCGACACTTTCCGGAGGAGAGACATTCATGGCTTCGATAAGTCTTGCACTTGCACTTACCGATATTGTTCAGAACAGGAATGGAGGAGTCCGGCTTGATTCACTTTTCATTGATGAAGGATTTGGATCCCTCGATGAAGAAACAATGGACTGTGCAATCGCAGTCTTGAACGACCTGCAGGAAACAAAGATGGTCGGAATAATTTCACATATAGAAAACATGAAAACAGCTGTCCGTTCTCAGGTCGAAATCATAAAAACGGCAGAGGGCTCACATATTAAAATTTATTAGTTTTAGTTTTAAATACACCAAAAAATCCGTTGTCAGCACAAAAAAGGCGTCCTCGCTGAGAACGCCTTTTTTACTGATTAAAACGATTTAACGGCAGTGTACAGTTTTGTCCTGCACCGTATTATTTCATTCTAAGCATAAGTCGCAATAAATACACCGGCCGCAATAGCAGTACCGATAACACCTGCAACATTCGGACCCATGGCATTCATGAGCAGGAAGTTTGAAGGATCATACTCCATTCCGACTTTGTTCGAAACACGGGCCGCCATAGGAACGGCAGAAACTCCGGCGGAACCGATGAGAGGGTTAATTTTCTGGTCTTTCGGAAGAAAAAGATTCATAATCTTCGCCATTATAATTCCACCAGCTGTAGCGATTATAAACGCCAGCAGACCAAGTGCGATAATTCCCAATGAATTAGGATTAATAATCTTTTCAGGGGTCATCTGCGAACCGACACCAAGAGAAAGAAGAATCGATACAATATTCATCATTTCATTCTTCAATGTCTTTGAAAGCCGGTCCACACACCCTGCTTCCTGAATAAAATTGCCGAATGCAAGCATTCCGATAAGAGGCGCTGCCGGAGGAAGAAGCAGAATCGTAAGAATAAGAAGCATAATCGGGAACAGAATTTTTTCCATCTTTGAAACAGGGCGTACCTGAGGCATAGTAATAAGGCGCTCTTTCTTTGTCGTAAGGAGTTTCATGATAGGAGGCTGAATAAGAGGAACAAGTGCCATATATGAATATGCAGCAACAGCAACAACGGCCATCATCTCAGGAGCAAGCTTTCCGGAAACATAAATTGTCGTCGGACCGTCCGCACCGCCGATTATAGCAATGGCACATGCCTGCTTCATATTGTAATCAATTCCCGGAATAAGATTAAACAACGCAACTCCGAACATTGTCACGAAAACACCAAGCTGGGCAGCTCCACCGAGCAGAGCTGTTTTGGGATTGGCAATAAGCGGACCAAAGTCCGTCATTGCACCGATTCCCATAAAAATCAGCATAGGGAAGAACTCGTTCCCTACACCGGCTTTATAAATAATATGGAGCATGCCGCTAGGTGCATCACCCATACCGGCTCCAAGAATATTTACAAATATTGTGCCGAACCCGATCGGAATAAGTAAAAGCGGTTCAAAATCTTTTGCAGCTCCCAAATATACAATCAGGAATCCCACCACGATCATAATAAGGCTGTACCATGCCGGTGCCGTTGCACCGGAAAAAGGATCATATGCAGCTGTTGCAGCTTCTTCTTCTGAAGCCGCCTGCTCAGCAGCTTTTTCTCCGGCAGTTTCCGTATGAGACATTTTATAAATACCGGTATTATGCCAGATATTTGTAAGGAAAATCGGAACATCAATATTCTTTATTCCCTCGGATCCCCTGATCTTTGCAGTGCTTATTGTACGGAAAGATGCCTGTGCCTCATATTCACTCTGAGCAAAGATTGTACTCTTTCCCACAGAGAACACCAGCGCAATACCAAGCAGTACGAACAGCGTGATGAATATATTCTTTACGTTTGTTTTAGATGTATCCATAAACCTTACCTTATTTAATTTCAGCAAGAGGCTGACCTGACGTAATCTGAGTTCCCGGCTGGGCAAGAAAATGAACTTTTCCGGCCGTGCCTGCCTTGATTTCAAGTTCCATTTTCATGGATTCAATCATAATGATTGTCGTATCAGCCTTAACGGTATCACCTTCGTTTGCAACATAGCGGAGAAGAGTACCTGCTACCGGTGCATTAACCGGTTTTCCTCCGGTAGAAGCAGATGATGCAGCAGGAGCTGCTTTCGGGGCGGCAGACTGTTTCGGAGCTGCAGGAGTGACGACAGTACCTCCAAGACTTGCAAGAACCTGACCCGCAGTAATCTGGCTGCCGGGCTGTGCAACGAACGTTATTTTTCCGTCAGCAGGAGCCTTTACTTCAAGTTCCATCTTCATAGATTCAATCATGATGACCGTATCACCCTTCTTTACCTGAGCACCATCCTGTGCTGTATAACGAAGCAGTGTACCGGCAACAGGAGCTTTTATCTCTGTACCGCCTGAAACGACAGGAGCCTCATTTACGGGTACAGCGGAAGCACCGCCGAATGCAATGTTGTACGATATACCGTTTACAACGATATTATCGCTTCCGGCCGTTGTCGTAACAGCATACGGGGTACCATTGACCGTAACAGTATATGAACCTGCTTTCGGCGCACTTGAAACAGCCGGTGTTTTTACACCAAAAGCAGTTTTTGCATCAACAGGACCTTTTGAACGTTCTTTGAAGAATTTCTCTGCAACTTTCGGGAACATCGCATAGGTAAGTACGTCTTCATCACTGCCGTTTCCGCCGGCTTTATTCGCATCTTCCACACATTTATCCCATTCATTTGCAATAAGATCAGCCGGCCGGCAGGTAACAACAGCATCCATTTTATTCTGTTTAAGTGCTTCCTGTTGAATTTCCTGATTGCATGCCGCAGGCGTAGCACCGTATTTTCCGACCAGAAGATCACGGAACTCCTGAGTAAGACGTGCATAACGTCCGAACAGTACATTAAATACTGCCTGGGTACCAACAATCTGACTTGTAGGGGTAACGAGCGGAATAAATCCTGCGTCCTTCTGTACTATCGGAATTTCCTTAAGAACTTCGTCCATTTTATTTGAAGCGCCCTGCTCCTTGAGCTGCGATTCAAGATTTGAAAGCATTCCTCCCGGAACCTGAGAAACAAGAATACGTGTATCAGCCCCAAGGAATTTTGATTCTAGAGAAGCATAATGAGTACGGACTTCACGGAAATAAGCCGCGATTTCAAGCAAAGCTTTCGTATCGAGTCCTGTATCAAATTCTGTTCCTTTGAGCATTTCAACAACAGTCTCTGTCGGACTGTGTGATGTTCCCATAGACATAGAAGAAATAGCCGTATCAAGAACGTCAGCACCTGCTTCTGCAGCTTTAAGAAGTGTTGCAACACTCAGCCCCGTAGTTGCATGAGAGTGAATTTCGACAGGCATGTCAACTTTTGCTTTTATAGCTTTTACGAGATCATATGCCTCAAACGGTTTCAGCAGACCTGCCATATCCTTAATACAGATCGAATCAGCACCGAAGTCTGCATATGTTTTAGCGAGATCCGCATATACTTCTTTTGTATGATACGGTGTTGTAGCATACGAAATAGCCATCTGCACTTCTTTACCTGTTTTTTTTGCAGCTTTTGTCGCACGTTCAAGATTGCGGGGATCATTACAGGCATCGAAAATACGGAATATACCGATACCGTTTTTAGCTGCCGCTTCGACAAACTTATCGACAACATCATCTGCATAATGGCGGTACCCGAGCAGGTTCTGACCGCGGAGAAGCATCATTATTTTGGTATTGGGCATTGCAGCATGAAGTTTCCGCAGGCGTTCCCACGGATCTTCATTCAGAAACCGGATACATGAATCATAAGTTGCTCCACCCCATCCTTCTGCGGCATAATAACCGATTTTATCGATCAACGGACATGCAGGAAGCATATCTGCTGTTGTCATACGGGTTGCATGAAGCGATTGATGCGCATCGCGCAATACTAATTCTGTAAGTTGGACCTTTTTAGCCATAATAGTACTCCTGATTATCGTTTTTGGTGAACGGCAGCAGCGATCGCAGCGACCGCTGCATCATCCTGCGAAAGTGCAGCGGAAACCGCAGCTGCAGGAGCAGATTTTACTGTTGCATCTTTCTCTGAATCTACATCAAGATTGAACGCATGAACAGCTGCATGAAGCAGGTGCATACATACGTTCAAAATGATCAGGAAAGAGAACACAACACCCATACCAAGCAGCGTAAGAATACCACTCTGCTGAAGCATCTCAGATATTGTCATATTTCCTCCATGGGAATGTCCATTATGTCCGCGGAAAACTTTCCAGAAAGTTCTGCAGGACTATTGATTTAAAAAATGCCGATTACTCCCATTTTAGAATAATATCCTCTTTTATTCAATATACAAAATATAGAAAAGTAACTATTTTTATATTTTACTGATATTTGTTTAAAATACGTGAATGTATGCTAAAATAACAGACAAAAGATTCCCTTTTCAGGAGGATAGTTATATGGCGTACATACCTGCCTGTATTTTTGCCGTCGTAAGTGTAATACATCTTACAGGTTGTATTATGGAAAAGAAAAAACTTTGCTTTCGTACCAAGCCCATTCTTATGCCGCTGCTTGCCGTTACAGCCAGTGCAGTTCTTATTCCTCATCTTCCGGATGCAAAACATACACTCGTGTTTACTGTTGCCGCACTTGCCTGCGGTACAGCAGGTGACATTTTTCTGCTCTCTACCGATGAAAAACATTTCGCCGCCGGCGCTCTCTGTTTTTTAACCGGACATATCTGCTGGATAACACAATACAGTAAAGTGTACACCGTATGTTCTCCAGCAAAAATCGTCATTGGCATCATTTGTACCGCTGTATTACTTACGGCAGCCTATTTTATACTGGGAAAACCCAGAGGTATAATCGGGATTGGTACAATTGCTTATGGCGCTGTTCTCTGTATGCTTGTTTTTACAGGAACAGCGGCAGTGTATACATTCGGAACAATTGCCGCGGAATTATATCTTGCAGGGGCTCTGCTGTTCCTTGTTTCAGACAGTATGCTTGGTTTTGCTGTCATCAAGAAACCTTTTCCCCGCTCACAATTTTTTATTATGCTTACCTACATTGCCGCCCAGATTCTGCTGACTGCGGCTGTAATTTTTCTGCAGCTTCAGTCAGCAGCTTAACTACTACAGTTAAGGAAACAGATCATCCATGTTGTACAGTCTGCCTTTCTGCAGTTTTCCGGTCTTGAGATTCACCGAAAGTCGTTCAAGCGCGCGTACAGCACCGAAGGCAAATCCTTCTCTGCTTCGTGCACGATGAGTAAGTTCTATAGTATCAGCAGGACCATCAAAAAAAACCGTATGCGTTCCCGGGACCGAACCGCAGCGGGTACTGGAAACATGAAGCTGATCCTGCCTTGGTTTACCATGAAATGCATCAGTTACGATTTCAGTCTTTGCCGGATTGCAGGACATAATACGACGGGCAATTTCAATTGCAGTTCCGGACGGACTGTCTGCCTTCTGGGCGTGATGCATCTCCCAGACAGCAGTATCATACTCACTGTACGGCTGCATAAGTTTTACAGCTTCTTCCACGATTCTGTAAAACATATTCACCCCTATTGAAAAATTCGACGAGTGCATGATTGTTCCGCCGCACGATGCTGCAAACTCAGCAACTTCTTTTTCTTTATCAGCCCAGCCAGTTGTACCGACAACGATTGGAACACCAAGAGGAAGAAGTGCCATAATATTCCCCATAACAGCAGAAGGGTGGCTGAATTCAATAATACCTTCCGCTCCAGAGGATTTTACCGCACGAACAACAGCATCACCGTCTCCAGCAGCAACTTTTACATCAGCATCAGGGGATGCGACATCTGCAGTCACCACAACTTCATGACAGAGTTTTACTGCAGCATCTTTTATCATATGCCCCATTTTTCCGTAACCAACAATTGCGATTTTCATATTATTTTTTGTCCACTGATTCAGGAATGATTAAATTAAGAAAAATTCCAATAATCGTTGCAAGCGCAACACCCCCAAGACTAAAGACGAATTCTTTTCCTATTGAAAACTGGAGGATACCACCTCCAATTCCTATAACCATAATAACTGATGAAATAGTAAGATTGCGTTTATCCTGATAATCAACGCCTTCTTCAACAAGTGTGCGGAGACCGCTTGAAGCAATGAGCCCATACAGAAGCATTGAAATACCACCCAGTACAGGACCCGGAATTGTCTGGATGAAAGCACCGACTTTCTGACAAAACGACAAAAGAACCGCTATTACGGCAGCTCCGCCTATAACCCATACACTGTACACTTTCGTAATTGCCATAACACCGATATTTTCACCGTATGTTGTATTCGGCGGCCCACCCCAGATCGCAGCCCATGCAGTTGCAAGACCGTCACCTGTAAGGGTACGGTGCAGTCCGGGATCCTTAAGGAAATCATGTCCGACAACACGGGATGTTGTCAGTGTATCACCCAGATGTTCACAGATCGTCGCAAGAGAAACTATGATGAATGTAAGAATTGCCACCAGATTGAATTTCGGCGCCATCCAGAAATAATGTCCGGACGCATCAAGATGAAGAAAAGGAAGACCGAACCATTTTGCATTTCTTACGACATCAAAATTAATGATTTTATATGCTGGAAAGAAAAATCCCATAATAAGGGCAAAAAGATACCCTCCCACAAGACCGATTAGTATGGAAATGGTATTAAAAAAACCTTTAAGAAATATTGTTGCAATAATTGCAATACCAAGTGTTACCGCGGCGATACTCAGATAAACAAGAGAATAATTATCCGGAGCACCTGTCGCTCCAACGTATAAAGCTTCCTTTATAGCAGTGGGGGCAAGATTCATACCTATAACAACAATAACAGAACCTATGACAACAGGAGGAAGCGCTTTATCAATCCACTCTTTACCGCATATTTTGATAATAACGGCTACGACACAATAAAATAAACCGGCACATACCGCGCCGCCCATTGCATATGCAATACCATATTGTTGTCCTATTCCGATAAGGGCAGGAATGAAAGCAAATGAAGAACCCAGAAATGCAGGAACTTTTGCACCGGTAATCAGAATATAAATCAGCGTACCGCTTCCGGCTGTAAACAACGCGGTCGAGGGACTTAGACCGGTAAGAAGCGGTACCAGAATTGTCGCACCAAACATAGCAAACACATGCTGGAAACTGAGCGGAATCCACTGTACGAGAGGCGGCCTGTCATGAGGTCCCCAGATTCTTGATAAAGGTTCCATGAAAACTCCTTTTTTGTATATTTTTGTAAGTATATCATTTCAACTGATTTTTGAATAGAAAAATCAACACTTCCTGCTGAGCAGATAAAATATATTGACAGGTATTGTTAATTGTTGTATATTCATTTTTGTAATTATTACATTTTTATACTAATTACTCCGCATAGCGGATAAATCCATAGTACTTAAAGAGGTATACGTATGAAACAGTGGAGATGCAAAGTTTGTGGTTATGTATTTACCGGAGATAATCCTCCGTCAGAATGTCCCCAGTGCCACGCTTCTTCAGATAAATTCGAAGAAGTAAAGGAAAACAGCTCAGGCTTTGCAACAGAGCACGTTATCGGCATTGCCGGCGGACTTGATGAAGAAGTTGTAGAGGGACTCAAAAACAACTTTACGGGAGAATGTTCTGAAGTAGGAATGTATATCGCAATGGCCAGACAGGCTGACCGTGAAGGGTATCCGGAAATAGCAGAAGCTTACAAACGCTATGCATATGAAGAAGCAGATCATGCCTCGCGGTTTGCAGAAATGCTCGGCACAGTTCTTACAAACTCCACAAAGAAAAACCTTGAGATGCGGGTAATGGCAGAAACGGGTGCCTGCGAGGGCAAAAACAAACTGGCAAAACGTGCAAAAGAACTTGGTTATGATGCGATCCATGACAGTGTTCATGAAATGGCAAAAGATGAAGCTCGTCACGGTTCCGGATTTAAAGGACTTCTGGCCCGCTACTTTAAGTAGCAGCTGCTGCATCGGCCCGAAGTATCCCGCTCCGGACACGATGCACTATCTTTTTCTTCAATAAAAAATTATAGTGTATAGTAAAACTGAAGCTTTTTTGAATCAGCAGAAACAGGAAATTGCTATGTGCTATAAAATAAAAAGGGATTTATATGTCAGATAATTATCATACACGACTTAATGCAGCCGGAATTCGTCCTTCTGTACAACGTGTTGCCGTATATGCCTACCTCTGTGAACATCCTGTTCACCCTACTGTAGACACGGTCTATTCAGCACTTGCACCTGATTATCCAACCCTTTCAAAAACGACAATTTACAATACGCTTAAACTTTTTGAGGGAAAGAAACTTGTTCAATCTATAAAAATAGAAGACGATAAACTCCGGTATGATGCCGACACAACACCTCATCTGCATTTTAAATGTGAGAGATGCGGACGTGTGTTTGATATTTTTGCCGACAGGGATCTTTCGTCCTACATTCTCAAATGCAGCGATCTGCTTCCTGAAGGTTTTTTCATGAAAAAGATACAGACAAACATCTGGGGAATGTGCGCAGATTGCGTAAAGGAACAGGCTGATCGTACCTGAGAACAGTCAGATTGTACAAAAAAAGTCTTTTTTAGTTAATTCGTTTCTGCTTTCTCCCGATATTCAGAACAGAGAACTATCAGGGGAAATGAAATGATAAAAAATAAAATAGCTGTATCTGCTGCAATCGTACTCTGCATACTCAGTTTTGGATGCAAAACTACGCCACAGAAAGAAACCTCTGTCGTTGAACTCATACTCAACGGAAAGAAGGACGAGGCTAAAGGCCGTTTTCAGACAAAGTACGATATAAATGCAGTTGACGGGCACGGTAATACAGCTCTCCATGCTGCTGCTCAAATCAATGATGCGGACCTGGTCACATTCCTCATTATAAAAGGCGCCGATACTGATTTAAAAAATTACGACAGCGATACGGCCCTTCATGTCGCAATAAAACATGACAGTTTTGAAGCAGCAAAAGTACTTGCTGCCGTGGGAGGAGATCTTTTCGCACGCGACGGAGACGGTACAACAGCCCTTGATCTGGGACTTCAGAAAGACCCCTCGTATTATGACATCTTCATCACGACAAAAAGCGGAGAAATACGCGATACAGACGGAGAATCGATAGTTCACTATTTTGTAAAAACAAAAAATGAACAGGCAGTAAAATACTGTATAAAAAAACAGCTGCCTCTTTCTGTTGCTGACAATGCAGGTAAAACACCGTTGGATACGGCATTCGAAGATATAACCGATGAAGCATCTGTTGAAATTGCAGCAGACCTCATTATGGGGGGGGCGGATCATGTTGATTCTGATTTTTCTTATTTTCAGGACGCTGTCGCAAACAGAAATCTCGATTATCGTTTCGAGGACGGACAGACACCGCTTCATATAGCTGCCGATCAGGGACACAGCGGTATCATAAAATATCTTCTGGAAAATAACGCGTCCACACATGTTCAGAATATTGCCGGAGCCACCCCTCTCCATGAAGCGGTACGGTACGGTCATACAGACATAGCAAAGCTGCTCCTTGATTCCGGTGCTGATGTGAATGCAGAAGACAACCTTGGTAAAACACCGATTATGCTGATTATACCGGAAGCTGCCCGTAACGATATGTACAGCCTGCTTATTTCCTACCATGCAGATGTAACGCGTAAGGATACGTACGGAGATACAGTACTGCATGCTGCAACAATGACAGCACTTCCGACAGATATTCTTGAAATGCTTGTATCAGCAGGAGCAGATGTAAATGCACGCAATAAAGACGGTGTGACACCGCTTGCCATTGCAATACAGCAGCGAAATGCCGGACATGTAAAATTTTACGCCGAACACGGGGCAGATATCAATTCTGAGGATAAAAACGGAACAACCCCGCTTTCGCTTGCTCTGAAGGACAATGAACCGATGTTTGAAATGATTGTAAATAAATCAAACGTCATGTCACATGATTCCGCCGGAAATACGCCGCTTCATGCCGCTATTATTGCGGATGCGTCACTTGAAAAAATCCAGTACATTCTCAGTCTTATGGACAACGTCAATGCCCGCAACAGCGACGGTAATTCTGCACTGTATCTTGCGGTACTGAAAAACAGGCAGAAACTGGGCGAACTGCTCCTTGCAAAAAAAGCAGATATCTTTTCGACGAACAATAAAAATTACTCACCTCTTCATCTTGCACTCAAATCAGGCGGCAGCGTCCAGGACTGGCTTATAACATCCCAGACTATTACAGCAACTGACGGCAGTGGAAATACCGCGCTTCATTATGCAGCAGAATGGGAATTAAAGGACGCAGTCACTTCACTGCTGGAAAAAGGGGCAAATCCGTCTGCACGTAATGCAAACGGCGAAACTCCTCTGTTCAATGCAGTAAAAACAAATGATTCTGAACTTATCGACATAATGACAAAAAAAGGAAGCACTATTACAGACCGGGATCATCTGGGCAGTACGCCGCTTCACATTGCAGTCCGCTGGGATGCGGACAATTCGGCACGGGAACTTATCAGGCTTGGTATAGACGTAAATGCGCAGAATATATCCGGAAAATCCGCACTGGCAGAAGCGGTACTTGCAGGAAAACTTCCGATGGCAAAACTGCTTATCGATTCCGGAGCAGATACAAATACAAGCGACAGTACAGGCCGTACAATTCTTATGGATGCTATCCGCGGGCAGAATACTGACGTCATTACGATGCTCCTTAACAATAAGGCAAACCCGCAGATACAGGAAATAAACGGACGCAACGCGTATCATGAAGCAGCTCTTACAGGAAATACCCGCGTCATTGCACTGATCAGAAACGCAGGCGGGAATCCGCTTTCACGCGATAAAACCGGAAATACGCCATTTTCACTTTCACTTAACCAGAGTGAACAGGTTATTACGACAGTACTCGGAAAAGATGTAACGATAACAGACAGCGACGGCAATACTCCTGTTCACATCATCGTCCAGTCTAAGGGACCTGCCAGAATTCTTTCAATGCTAGTCGCACTCGGTTATCCGATAGACACCCGCAATGCCGACGGCAGCACCCCTCTCAGCTATGCTGTTGAAAACAATTATGAAAACTACGCACTTATCCTGCTGCAGAATGGAGCAAATCCTTTTTCGTCTATCGACAAAAAAGGACGCAATGCTGCTTCGATTGCTCTTGATAAGGATAACAGCCAGATTCTTGCTGACATTGTAAAATACGCAGGAACAAAATCAGATATACAGGGAAATACCATTCTTCATTATGCAGCACGCATGTCGGCACCCGACATTATTCAGGAACTGCTTTCATACGGACTCGATATGAATGTCAGAAATATTTCAGGAGAAACACCGTATATGACCGCACTCCGCTGGAAAAGAAACGATGCCGCCGCAGTACTTCAACCTAAAAAGACTGAAACAAAATAACTCACTTCTGAGAAGACAGCCGTTTAAGCATTTTGCGGAACGCGCTGTCTTCTTTATTCAGTTCGCGCGATCCCCTCGTGATTTTACACAACGACATACCGAATTTCCGCGCAATCTCCCGCTGTGTCGTTCCCTTATCTATTTCCTTTACAAGCAGCCAGCGGTTTGCGAAATCACGCCTTTCAGCCGGCGTAAAAAGACACAAAAAAAAATCATTGATAAACTTCTCGTCGTCAATACCGGCAAGCAGCCTGCAGATTTCCTCAAAACTTCTATTCAGCATCTCTTCCGACGCACCGGGTTCTTCCCGTTTTTCTGTGTCTGTTTCATTATTCATACTATAAATAGTATCACTTCCATCGCGAAAAGTCCAATAGCTGACCGGTTCCGCTTCACCGTACTACCCAGCAGCGGACCTTGTGTCCGGTTTCCTTCGCTGTAAATTCAGGCAGTTCCGAACGGCATTTATTCTGAACATACTGACAGCGGTGTGCAAACGGACAGCCCTGCTCTATCGAAAGTGTCGTCTTTACTTCAAGATTCGAAACCGCGCCTTTTCCCGCTTCACCGTCGAAAAGCAGTTTCGTATACGGATGAAGCGCAGTCCTGTACAAATCTCCGGCGGGAGCCTCTTCGACCAGGACGCCGCGGTACATAACGCCGATTGTATCGCAGAAATAGCATGCAACCTTTAAATCATGAGTAATAAAGAGAAAACTGAGTCCGCGCTTTCTTCTGAGGTCGTCAAGCAGATTGATTATCTGCCCCTGAATTGAAACATCAAGAGCGGAAACAACCTCATCGCATATCATCACGTCCGGTTCCATTATTAACCCGCGCGCAATCGATATACGCTGCCGCTGACCGCCCGAAAATTCCGAAGGACGGCGGTATAAATCAGCTTCCGACAGTCCCACCTCGGAAATTATTTCTGCAGCAAGTTCTTTCGCGGCGGCACTTCCCCTCCACCTGGACGAATAACGGAGCCCTGCCGTAATCACCTTATAGACATTCATGCGCGGATTGAGCGAACGTGCCGGATCCTGAAAAATATATTTCACTCTTTCCCTGTAGGAACGCATTCCCCGGCGGGAATATGTTCCGATATTCTGAGCATTTTCTCCGGCCGGTGTATACAAAACTGTTCCGGAAGTCGGTTTATACATTTCAACAAGCAGCCGCGCTGTCGTCGTCTTGCCGCACCCTGACTCACCTACAAGACCATACGTCTTTCCCCGTTCAATCGTGAATGAAACATCGTTCACCGCATACACTGTTTTGTCGTGTTTTGCAAAAAATCCCGCTTCAAGATCAAAAGTTTTGTACAAATGCTGCGCTTCAATAATTCCGTCGTTCATTGCATACCTCTGCTTTTTCTTACAACAGGACAGACTACACCGGGCGTTCTGCACATATCCTCTGCAAATCCGCACCGGGGCGCAAACGGACATCCCGGTTCGGGATGAGCGGGATCAGTTACTTTTCCCGGAATCGATTTCATGCGCTCCTGCGTATAATGCGAACCGAACCGGGGAGAAGCGGCAAGAAGCGCACGGGTATACGGATGACAGGCATTGTGTATGATTTCTTCCGTCGTTCCCTCTTCCATCACCATACCGCCGTACATAACAATCATACGGCCGGAAACCTGCGCCACAAGATCTATATTGTGACTGATAAAAATGACTGACAGCTGCCGTTCTTTCTGCAGCCGGAGCAGCAGAGATACAATCTGAGCCTGAATCGTCACGTCGAGCGCCGTCGTCGGTTCATCCGCAATCAGAAGCTCACATCCCCGTGCAAGAGCAAGCGCTATGCCTATACGCTGCAGTTGACCACCGGAAAACTGATGAGGATAACTTTCGAGCCGTCCGCGCGGATCGGGGACGCCGACTTCTGTCAGGAGTTTTTCAGCCCTGCCGTAAGCTTCTTCCGTTCCTATATCAGGCTCACTTACCCGGAACGTTTCAAAAAATACATTCCCGATGTTCTGCAGCGGATCAAACGACCGTCCCGGTTCCTGAAAAATAAGTCCGATTTCCCGTCCGCGGTATTTCCGCAGTTCCTCCTGTCCGAGAGATGCCAGATCAGATCCCTCGAACCAGATGTGTCCGTCTACCTGTGCGTTCTGCGGAAGCAGCCCCGGAATTGCAGTCGTCGTCACCGATTTGCCGCTTCCGGATTCACCAACGATTCCCAGTACTTCACCTTTCGCCATCGTAAAAGAAACGCCACGGACGGCTTGCACCTGTATCCGTTCCACTCCCCGGAGTACCGTAAATACGACTCCGAGATTTTCTACGGACAAAAATGATTTGACCTGTTCAGCCGGCGCCGGTTCCGGATTCTTTTCAGCAGTACCGCCTGCTTTTGAAAACGGTTTTTTCCATGTATTGAAAACCGCATGATACGGGTCAAAATAATCACGCAGCGCGTCCCCGAAAAAATTGAACGCCAGCGTTACGATAAGAAGCAGCCAGACCGGCGTAAGCAGCCACGGGTAATTGCGGAGGTTTGACAGAGTCGTGATGTCGCGGTTAATAAGAGATCCCCAGCTTACGGCCGGATCGCTTATGCCGAGTCCGAGATAGGAAAGAGTTGTCTCGCTCATGATGAACCCCGGTACACTGAGCGCGACGCTTACGATAAGCAGACTCGCTATCTGCGGAATAATATGTACAAAAATAATAATCGTTGAAGGTATTCCTTCAAGACCTGCATCCATGACGAAGTCTTCCCGCTTGACTGCATGCACCATGCCGCGTATCGTACGGGCGGAACCGGGCCAGCCGACGAGCGAAAGAATCAGCGTTATTATCATATATGCGGTTCCGCTGTCCATCGACGTGTTGAGTATCGACCGAAGGAACAGAATCAGGTACAGACCGGGAATGAGCATGAAAAACTCGGCCAGACGCATGATAGTCCAGTCAGTTGCGCCTCCGTAATATCCGGCAAGTCCCCCCAGGAGAATCGCAAGCACGAGCGAAAGTGCCGATGCAACAAAACCTATCGTAAGCGATATGCGGCTTCCGTATACGATGCGGCTGAATAAATCGCGGCCCAGATTGTCCGCACCGAGCAGAAAAACCGGATACAGTTCTCCCGTCGCCGGATCGGGTGTTGTACCGAAAAGGTGCCGGCTGCACGGGATGAGACCGAACAGTTTGTAATCCGACCCGTGTACAAAAAAACGTACCGCATGATATCTCCCCTTTACGCGCGCATATTTCCATGACACAGGATTAAGCACGCGGCATTCCTGCGCGGCTATACCATGCGGCGTAATACGGACGTTTCCCGGATGAAACGTGTCGGAACTGAACGACATTGTCGCCGGATACGGTGCGACGAATTCCGCAAATATCATTACAAGATATAAAATAAAAATAACAACAACCGAAGCGAAAGCAACTGGCTGAGTTTTTAAAAATCTGCCGAACGTTTTCATACGAACCTCACACCTTCCCGTACCTGATGCGCGGATCGACCACCGCAAGCAGAATATCCGAAACAACCATGCCCACGAGCACGAGTGCCGAAATAAACATGCTGTTCGCAAGCACCAGATTTATATCTTCCTGAAGAACGGCTTCATACATAAGCCGCCCGATTCCCGGATAGGCAAAAATTATTTCCAGAACGAGCGAGCCGGAAAAAAGACCTGCAAGCAGATTTGCGCTTCCCGTGATGTACGGATTGAGCGTATTCCGGAATGCATGGTTCAGATACACACGTTTTTCACTTATACCGCGCGCCCTGAGCGCCATAATATACGGCATTCCCATCTGGTCAAGCATCGTCGCACGTATCATGCGCATAGTGCCGCCCACACCGCCGAGGAACGACGCAAGCAGCGGCAGAAATACATGGTACATATAGCTGAACGTAAATTTACCCGGTGCATACGAAAACGGAAAATCAGGATATGCAGTCACCGGAAACAGTCCGGTGACCGATGCAAACAGCTGAAGCAGAATGAGCAGCAGAATTCCCGGAAACGCATGGAAAAACAGCGCAAAGAAAGTCGCCGCAATATCTATGTTTGTCCCGACTTTGCTGGAGAAATAGATGCCGAGCAGAAAAGAAAATATCGTAATGAATACAAGTGAAATAAGATTAAGCACGACAGAATTAACAAGACGCGTTTTTATAAGAAACCACACAGGAGCCCGTGAAACAAGCGAAATCCCCAGATCATGGTGTACGACGACACGGTTAAGCCACTTAAAGTACTGCACATAAAACGGCTTGTCCAGTCCGTACTCCGCACGCATCGCCGCCATCTGCCCTGCGGAAAACGTCGTTTCAGCTTTCGAACCTGCTGTACCTGAAGTTTTCCCGTCAGACGTACCCGAAAGAATCTGCTGCGTCATCATCTGATCAACAACGTCACCCGGAGCAAGGGCCATAAGGCCGAACATGGCAAATCCCAGAAGAAAAAGCAGCGCACACATTGTAACCAGACGGCCCGTTATATACGATGCAAGCGGAGCCTTCGCCCGGAACAGCGTCCACGGATATGAAATCACACGGCCTGTCGATTTTATGCTTGATACAAAATTATTTCCGTTACTCATGCTTCTTACCTATTGTTTCAGGAATATGTAATCGGTCTTTGCACCGTTCAGATTGTCATAGTATACATTCGTCAAATCCCATTTATTTCTGACCGCAAAAAAACTGCGGGCACGCACAAGATAAATGACAGGACACTGCTCAAGAATAATTTTCTGGTACTCATCCCAAATTGCTGCAGCGGCAGTATGGTCGTTCGTATAACACCCTTCATTATACAGATAATCTACACGGGCTTCCCATTCCGTTGCAGGTTTTTCCTGCAGCGGATACCACAGATGCAGATTACCGTTTGAAGGCCATACGTTGCTCCCCTGAGACGGAAACATGTATGAACCAAGTCCGATTATGACCGACTGCCAGTCGTATGAAGACGTAAGTGATTCAATAAGTTTCTGAAAATCAACCTGCCGGACATTCACTTTGATACCGATTTTCGCACACTCATCGGAAATAATCTGTGCAATGTCGTTTGCAACCGTACTTGTTGCGGCAAGAGAAAGATCAAATTCTACAGGAGTACCGTTCGCATCGCACATGATGCCCTTATCGTTCTGTTTCATTCCGCACTTCTTTAAAAGAGACAAAGCCTTTTTCGGATCATACCGGTACTGGAGAGTTATGTCGGGATTGTAATACTGGTTTGCTTCCGGGAAGAACGAATATTTCGGTTCGGCAAGTCCGCGGTACGTCTGTGTAATGATCCTGTCGCGGTTCAGAAGACAGCTCATAGCCTGCCTGAATTCCTTTTTCGTAAACCATACATAATACGGCTTGTCCCTGTTCTTAGGATTCTGGTTGAACGACCAGAACGATGCCCCCAGAGAACCTTCAGCATTGAATACAGTATATTCATTTTTCTGATTGTTTACGACGTCGCTTACTTCTTCCGGCCGCGGCGTATACGTCTCTGCCTTACCCTGTTTAAAGAGCAGATAATCCGTGTTCTGGTCGCCGACGATCTGTATAATTTCCTGCTCCGGATACGGTTCAGCCACGCCGGCTGCATCTTTATCCCAAAACAGAGGGTTGCGTTTGAGTACTAGCCGCTGGGCGGGCGTGTACTCGGTTATATACCACCGTCCCATGGAAGGAATTGTTTTCGGATCGGATGCTACACTGAACAGATTCTTTACACCGTCGATACCGCCCTGTTCTTTTGCTGAACGGTATATAAACGAAGGACATAAACTCATGTTCGTGGCAAGGACGGGATCTGCCACAATACGGGGAAACACAAAGTCGAACCGCCTGTCGTCGATTTTCACAATGTCTATATGTTTTTCGGATCCGTCGTTCATTGTAACAAACTGCTGCGGATAGCCGGAACTCCGGAATTTCTCATCGCCCGCGATTTCATTGTACCAGAAAACGACATCATCCGACGTCACCGGAATTTTTTTATCCGAATTGTAATACGTCCAGTACATATTTTCCCGGAGTGTACAGTGAACCGTCAGCGTTCCTTTTTTACCGTCAGTCTCAATGTTGAAATACGCACAGCGGGGCGTCCATTCTTTGAGTGTCGCGTCGTAGTCAAAAAGGAAATCAGTAGTCTGCGAAATGAGCGAAGCGCTGTCTGCGTCCCGTTCCGCAATATACTGATTGAACGTTTTCGGATCGCTCAGTATGGTATCGTACCACGTTCCGCCGACTTTTCCGGGAACATAGCCGCCGCCCTTCCACGGCTTCGACTGCGTTTTTGAAATAAGCTCCGTGTTCAGATTGCCGGTCGCCCGGGCAATTTCTTCCTCAGTCATTTCCGGAACTCTGACACAGCCGGTCAATACAGCAGTCAGTATGAATACAGAAAAAAGAAATACCCGCCTTTCAGATTTCATGCAGTTATTCTTGCATAACAGAGAAAGTGCGTCAAGAAAAACGTACGTATTCCCACTTCTTTTATCGCTTTTCTTCTGATATACAGACTGTTAAAAACAGACTGCAGGCCTCTTCCCGTGTCATGATTTGGTCTTTGATTTTGAAAGAAGGCTTCTTTCAATTTCTAACGAGGCTTCTTTCAACTTGTAAGAAGGCTCGTTTCAACTTGTAAGAAGGCTTCTTAGAAGTTCAAACACTGCTTCTTTCAACTTATAACGCTGCTTCTTCCAGCAGGATTCTTTCAAATTGACAGTCAGCAAAACTGATATACGGTAAACAGCCTGAATAGATGTAAGGCAGTCAAAAAAGAGCTGAAATACACTGATAAAAATAAGTAACCCGCATAAAAACGTACATCAGAAGCGAATTATATACAGGAGGTTTTCCTGTATATGAATATTGACGAAAAATTGAATAAGTACCGTCCTTCCCCGGATGCACTGCTGAACCCGTGCCATGACGAAGTCTTCAAAGCGCTGTTTACGAACGAATCTGAGGAATCGCACACAGCGCTCCGCTGTTTCCTCACAGCCGTCCTGCACAAAGAGGTAAAAGACGTACAGCTGCGCCCCAACGAGCGGCCCGTACTCGACGACAGCGACAAGGCCGTCAGGTTCGACGTTTCGTGTACGTTCAACGACGGTGAGGCGGCCGACATCGTTACCTTAACAAATAATCAAAGCGCAGGATGCGCGTCCCCGTTCTGCGAATGCGTTCCGCCACAAATATCTGCTTAAAGAGCATTTGCATCCTTACAAAAGTACACGGATGTACTTTTGTAAGGCTCATACAGACGGTCATATTTCTTGAACTGCCTAAAATAGACGCACTGGGGGACGTGCCGCCGGAAAGCTTGAATTCGGAGCAGAAATGGTGTAAGTTTTTTCTGGATGCGGATAACCCGTGTAAACAGGACTATGTCAGACAACTGGCAGCAGATGAAGGAGGAGGCATTATGGAAGCACAGAAGACACTTGATAAGATAAGTACCGACTGGGTGCTCTGGAAACGGGAGCTTGACAGAGATATCATCGAAAGCAACCGCAATTCTGAGCTTCACTATGCGCAGGAGCAGGGATTACAGGAAGGAACGAAGCAGGCAAAACAGGAAGTTGCACGTAATATGAAAAAAGCAGATATTCCCTCTGTAACTATAGCGCAGTGTACAGGTCTTTCAGAAGACGAGATCATGCAATTATAAACTACGAAAAACATAGCGTCTTACTATGATCCGCCGTCTGAATGAAGAGCTGGGAATTCCTGCAGAAGTTCTGATTCAACTCTTAAAAAATATTCATTTATAAAATCTCTTTTTTATGTTAGAATATTCAATTATGATAAATAAAAAGAGTTTATCAGAAGCAGATATTATAGCAAAATACATACGTCCGGCAATTACCGACGCTGGCTGGCAGGAAAACCAGATACGACAGGAATTTTCTTTTACTGCCGGATGGGTGTTTGTTAAAGGTGAAAAAACGGTGGAACAACCGCAAAAAAAACGAACAGGCATGAAAAGTAAAAGTTTCAACATTGGAAACAAACGGATTCAGCCTTGATATAAAAAATCCGAACATACCGCAGGAAGAGACAACGCATACGACAAAAGAACTTCTTACATTACTGCATGAGTCGTTCGGAAAAAGCGACCAGCTGATTTCCGAGTTAAGCAAGGAACTGAGGGAATAATATGGATAACGAAATCATCATTTACAATACGGAAGACGGAAAAACAGATGTAAAGCTGTATTCAAAGGACGGTGTCATCTGGATGAACCAGCAGCAGATGGCGCTTCTTTTTGACACCTCCAAGCCCAATATCAGTATGCATATATCTAATATATTGAAGGAAAAGGAATTAGATGAAAATTCAGTTGTTAAGGATTACTTAACAACTGCAGCAGACGGAAAGAATTATTCGGTCACGTATTACGCTCTGCCTATGGTTCTTGCCGTAGGATTCAGAGTCCGGAGTATCCGCGGCACCCAGTTCAGAAAATGGGCAAATAAAAATCTTACGGAATTCCTGCAGAAAGGTTTTGTGATTGACGACGAACGGTTAAAAAATCCTGACGGACGTCCCGATTATTTTGATGAACTTTTAGAGCGCATCCGCGACATTCGTGCCAGTGAAAAACGCTTTTATCAGAAAATCAGGGACTTGTTTGCCCTCTCATCAGACTATGACAGCAGCGACAAAAATACGCAGCTGTTTTTTGCAACCGTCCAGAATAAACTGATTTATGCTGTCACAAAACAGACATCAGCAGAACTGATTTTGAGTCGTGCTGACAGTTCAAAACCGAATATGAATCTTACCAGCTGGAAAGGAACGATTGTCCGCAAACAGGATATCTATACGGCAAAGAATTATCTGACCGAAGACGAACTTGATTCATTGAACAGAATCGTGACCATCTTTCTGGAAAGCGCTGAACTGCACGTAAAAATGCGTAAAGATTTGACAATGCTTTTCTGGGAAGAAAACGCAGACAAAATCATTACCGACTATTCTCTGCCCCTTCTTGATAATAAAGGCAGCCGTTCGCACAAACAGATGGAAAAGCAGGTTGAAGAACGATACATGGAATTCGACACATCCCGTAAAGCATGTGAAGCAAAAGAAGCCGACCGACAGGATGCAGAAGAATTAAAAATGCTTGAAGATGCAGAAAAGGCGGTACAGAAACGGAACCAGACTGGGAAGGGCAGTAAATGAGCGGGTGGAAGAAAGTCAGGATTGGAGATGTCTGTCATATAGAAAAAGGCTTAACTGGAATTGCAAGTGCGGAACCGGGAAAATATCCGCTCGTTGTTACCGCATATGAACGAAAGACGTGTGCAACGTATCAGTTTGACTGTGCGGCGGTCTGCATCCCGCTTGTTTCTTCTACCGGACACGGGAAAAAGTCTTTGAACTACGTACATTATCAGGAAGGGAAATTTGCACTCGGAACTATTCTTGCTGCTGTTATTCCGAATAATGAAAATGAACTTTCTGCAAAATATTTACACCAGTATTTGCAATTTTACAAGGATACGACGCTCGTTCCGCTGATGAAGGGAGCCGCAAACGTTTCTCTTGCCGTCCGCGATATTGCAAAAGTTGAAATTCCACTTCCTCCGATAGAAAATCAACGTAAATTTGCGGAATTCCATCTGCAGGTAAAAACTCCGTCGCAGTCAGCCACGGGTGCTCCGTTAAGATCGTAATACGATTCTTCAACACAGTTTCCCCTCCTGTCCAGTATTCTTTCAACCCGTGCATATCCATGCCTGTTCATAACGGGAGTGCCGTCCGGGCCGTAATACGAGCACGCGGTACAATTATGACGCCCGTCATACAGGCTACCATTCTTATGTACCACTTCGCGGGATATATGGAACCGATGTAAGAACTTATTTTTCTAAAATGTCTGTGAACGAAACTTTTTCAGAATAAATGATCCGGAACATGCATAAAAACGTGCATCTGAAGCGAATTATATACAGGAGGTTTTCCTGTATATGAATACCGATGAAAAATTGAACAAATACCGTCCTTCCCCGGACGCGCTGCTGAATATTGAGTACTACTGCTCTTTTATCTAAAAAGATTCTAAGATATCGTTGATAGCATAACTTGTAAAACTTCACATCCTGTACTATATTATAAGAAACAGGACCTCCCGCACCTCTCAACGATGTGACCCAGGGAGGACGTTTTTTATATCGAAACCGGTAAAAAATCCAACTACGTTTAAAGAGCAGGTTGAATTACTCAAATCGCGTGGTTGCATTATCACTAATGAACAGTTCTGTCTGGAAAAATTACAATCAATAAATTATTACCGACTTTCAGCCTATTTTCTTCCTTTTAAGAATCCCGATAACACATACAAAACAGGTACTACATTCAATCAAGTTTATAATATATATGAATTTGACAGAGGTTTACGAAGCATTTTATTAGCAGCTCTTGAAGAAGGGGAAAAATGGCGACGACGGGCTTCACATATCGCTGACAAACTGTCCGATACATTTTATTTACTTAAACCTGCAGAAGAATAATGCTGATTTTAAATTCTGGATTTTGCATGAGCTTGCACATATTCTTACTCCTTCCATCGATTCCGATAAAAAGGAAAAATTTGCGGATGAATTTGCAGGAGCCTTTCTTTATCCGGATTCCGTAGCAAAAGAATTTTACAGGACGTTATTCGAATATAAAGATACCGGTATCGTTATCAACAAAATAATTGCTGAAGCAAGTTCCTGGAATATTTCTCCGATAACCGTTTTCAGACAATTACAGGCATATGCGGTACAGAACAGCCTGCCCCAGTTGACTTTCAGCATCTATCCGGCATGTCAGAATTACATAAAGACGGTAAAGCTTGTGAGCGATATTCTTTTTAATGAAGAATCCCCCTCCGTGGATAAATACATAAATCAGACAAAAACGTACTATAAAACACAAATATGGGATGTTCTTGCAAAGTATTTAACAGAGTCCCACAAAACAGCTGGTTTCGTGCAGAAGCTTTTAAATATTTCATACAGTGATGCGAAGGGGGTATACGATTATCTCATCAACGGAAAAGATTCTGCTTGATTCCAATGCCTATTTCCGTTTAGCAGATAATTTTTATCCGCTTTTCTCCCGGACATTCGGCACCGAACCCTGCTATCAGCTTTTCATTCTCTCTGGCACAATCCATGAATATAACTATCAGTCGCGGCTTCGCTCAAAATTCGACTGGGTTGATAATGAAAGACATAAAGAAGACAGAAAACAATGCCGTATAAGAATTACCAACAGTCAAAAGAAAAGTATAAACGAAACATGCAGATTCTTCCAATCTGATTGTGATGAAAGAGAACCAGGCTGCTTCTCCATTCGATATAGAATGCCTTGCAACAGCTTACGAGTTAGATATGACGCTTGTCACGGATGATCTTGATCTCAGAGAGCTCGCTGTAATATATACCTATCCTGTTTTGAGCACATTAAAACTGTTACGAAAATTACTTAGTCCAGAAATTATTAACATCAAGGAAATATGTGATTGTATTTATATGTGGCAGTATTTTAACGATACCCATTCTCCGTGGAACCGGAGAATGGAAACCGACATCCCGGGGAAAAGAGAACCAAGGTTTCGGCTATGCGGAGATCTCCTATAATAATCTAGAAAAGCACTATAGGTGCAATCTCAATTATACAGGAGGTCGTTATGACCAAATACCGTTCATAAGGCCTACAAAATTGACATTGAAAGTACAGGTCTGAAAAGGGCGTTCCTATGCGTGAGATCGATGGTATGATAGATTTCCAGACTGAAACATGGACAGTTCCCGCAGCTCCGGTTTTACGGTTTCCGTATTTCCGGAACTGCGGTTTTTTCCGGCCGGAATATTCAGATGAAGAAGTTTCAAAAGTTAAAACACTTCAACCAAAACTCCTGGATAGATGTCATACCCTAAAGAAGGAGATAACAATATGGGCTTTTCAATCAAACACAAAATGCTGACGCTGCACAAAGTATTACCGCCAGAGAACAGGCCGGTAAACGAAGTAAGCAGAGAAAAAGGAATCAGTGTCCAAACAATATACAAGAAGCATTCTATAAATACTGTTTTTCTTGTTCTCTGGAAGTAAAATCTTTTATAGCGTTTAAATCGTTTTTTACTCTTTTTGATGTTATTTTCACCTTTTTATTTGTTTTTTCAGGACAGCATCTGTGACAATTTTGGCTGAAACAGTTTCAAACGTGAAGCAACTTCAGCCGAAAAACGCTGTTTACAAGGAGTATGTCAGGTATTAACTTTCCGTCGTCCAGCGGTCTATCGTACAGGCCTCTTTGTCGAATCCGACGCCTATTTTTACTACCTTCCGCCCGTCCGACTCATAAGGAACCGCATAGCCTTTATCGTTTATCTGTTTCAAAGCATCTTCTGCCGTACCGTCCAGCTTAAACTCAAAAACATATATGCACTCTTTCGTCCATACAACGGCATCCGCACGCCCTTTCGAACTCTGTACTTCCGTCTGCGTAAACTGCCCCATCAGTTCAAATATCAGAAAACACCCGATCTGAAAAGTCTGTTCCGTTACTTTCTTCGCCTCCCCCCAGACCGGATACGGTATGCTGCTCAATATAGATTTCAGGCGGTTCATAAAATCATCTACGTTACCCGATTCTATGTCATCGACAAACTTCCCGATGTAGAAGGAACCTTCGGACTGTTGTACTGCCGTTTCCTGCTGAAGCAGAAAGTTCATAAAACCGTATTTGACTTCTTCATTCGGGAACTTGAGCATATAGATGCCGAATCTTGCATTATAGTCTTTTATGGTCAGGTAGCCGCTCTGATAGAGGAGCGGTACCGGCGAATGCATGTCGAAGCGGTATTCGGAAAACGTATTTCTCCCTGCTTCTATACCGGTAACCATACTGCGCAGATCGAAGTTCGTCTGTTCGATTACGCGTACCAGAAATGTCGGCGTCCCCGTCCGGAACCAGTAGTAGTTGAACTCGTTTGCAGCAAACGTATTGAGCAGGCTGAACGGATTGTACATATCTTCACCGTTCTGATGGAAATGATAGCCGTCGTATGTCTTTTTCAATTTTTCACTGCATTCGCTCAGGGATATGCCGAGTGTACCGGCAAGCCGGGTCAATTCGGGCTGAAACTGATTCTGTAATTCCGTATCGCTTATGCCGCAGATACCCGAAAACGCCTGTTCCATACTGATGTCGCGTAACTGGTTGAGGTCGCTGAAGATGCTGACCTGATTGAACTTGGTGACGCCGGTAAGGAAGACGAACTTGAGGTGTTCGTCCTCCGACTTGAGCACACCGTAAAAGGCTTTGAGTGTAGCACGGTAGTCTTCGTAGAGTTCCCTGTTGTCCATAACTTCAAGCAGCGGCTTGTCGTATTCGTCGACAAGCACGACAACCTGTTTCCCTGTCCGTTCATGGGCTGTACGGATTATTTGTATGAATCTGCCGGAAGGTGTTGCAGCCTTGGTTTGTATACCGAACTGTGACTCAAATAAACAGAGGTGACGGTCAAGGACGATATTCAGGGAACCTGTTTCCGCATATTTTTCCGCATTAAAGTCGAAGTGCAGGACGGGATAGGTTGTCCACGGATGAGGCGTATTTTCTTCTTCCTGTTTTTCCAGAGCGAGGCCTTTGAATAACTCTTTTTCACCGAGGAAATAAGCTTCGATGGTGGAAAGAAAAAGGCTCTTTCCGAACCGCCGCGGCCGGGAGAGAAAATAAGGGTTCCCTCCCTGAACCAAATCCCATACATATTTTGTTTTATCTACGTAGAAAAAATTCTCTGTACGCAGTTTTTCAAAGCTCTGGATACCGATGGGCATTTTTCTGACAGTGATCATACTGTCAGAATACCATGGAAGTACCATATTGTCAGTAACAGGAAGCGGGTAAACAGCGGATTTTTTTGGGACCACATTTGTAGAATCAGTGGTTTACAAGAGGAAATATGGGGGTATACTGAATAGACAGATTCATTTAAGAACATCATCTATTGCTACTGCGGCATACGCTCTAATGTATTGTCAGAGGCTTACCGGAAGTCCCTTTTTATTCATTTCCTTTTACAAATGATCCTATTTCTATTATACAGGGCAAACGCATTATAACATTTGCAGCATAGTTTTTAAGTAATCGTCATCACACATACAGGTGATCTGTTTTTTGTGAAGAGAAAAGTTTGGTTTACCGGTCGGGTTTGGAGCGGTCTTA
>Ga0172378_10000457_pt1 | contig 35732 bp, 57 predicted proteins | sample GrowelOW332metaG_FD_119755 | JGI IMG/M metagenome (GOLD analysis project Ga0172378, IMG submission 119755) | Groundwater microbial communities from an aquifer near a municipal landfill in Southern Ontario, Canada - Pumphouse #3_1 metaG | ecosystem: Environmental > Aquatic > Deep subsurface >...
CTCTTTCAGAATATTTCTATTTTGCATATATTCTAGAGTATTAATTGCGCATTTAAGCGCTGTATCATACTGATCTATAAGTTCATGATCCGCTATTATCAGCGTTTCATTACTATTCAGATCTTCAAATACTTCATGCATGTTATGCAGCACCTCTATTACGTCTTTGTTTTTCATAATTTTGTTTTATTTCTTATTAAAATAATAGGGAATGCTATTAAGAAAGCAATAAAGCTTATTACAGAACCGATTATTATTAGTGATAGAAATATTAATGGAATTGCAAATATTGGAGATAGAATCAACCACCAAGACCAATCTATTACCCCAATTAATTTTAGAACAATAAATGCTATGCACAAAAGTCCTAAAAACGAAATACCTCTTGTTGAATTTTCATTTTCCATAGTCTCTTTCAAGTTTTTCAAGTCTTCTTTTTCGTTCTTTCGCAACAAATGGAAAATGCTTTTCATAGAAAGTAATTTCATGTTGCAATTGATCTTTTATTCGTAAGTAATCTTCTTCTGTCATTTTAAGTATTATTTATAAATTTCCGTCTGGATGTCTCCATGGAGAGTTAAATAGCCCTAATTTACTAGGCATTTCTCTTATCATGGAAAGTATCTTTTTGGATGCTTCCTCGTCTGATCCGGAACGATCTGTTGTAAGGGAAATAAGATCATAGATGTAATCGCTATCCTCCAATGCAAATTCGTTTTCCTTTATATCATAAAGAATTGAAGCTAATTGCTGCAATATGTTTTTTAGCATATTAGCATGAATCTTAGCCTGTGATAAAAGATATTTGTCTTTATGCTTAAGACCATATCCTATGTGTGATAATTGGCTGTCTGCTTCCATTATAAAAGTTTCAGCCGCATCAATCGTGCAATATCCTAATTTAGTAAGGATGTTTGCTTTCTCTACCCTCCATTTTTCATCATCCGGTATATTAACTTTTTCCGGAAGATCCTTAGTGCTTATTGTATTACTCATTTTATATTTCTATTATTCGTTCTATTAAACCGCTGCTAATAGCTTTCTGTAATAATTTTATCTTTTCTTCTGGAGATGTTAATTCGGTATAGAAATTAACCGTAACTGTTTTTTCAATTACATATTTTTCGCACATCAAATTATGCCATTTCCAAAAGTCAGGGAATTTATTGTTCCAGAATATCCTATAGGTTTTTACGTCTTGCATATTCAGACATCAATAAAGCATCTGCTTTGTTATCATCTATTGTTGAGCATCTCGTTGTACGTCTTAAATCAATATTAGGGAATAAACGTTTCGCAGCGTTTTTTGAGGTAGCTTTTGTATCTACACTTTTTATCAACTTGCCTTTTTTAGAAACCTTACCTGATGTTTTATAAACCATATCCGCATTAGTCCATATTTCCTTTTGCCATTTTTTAGGTAAAACAGCTTCGTATGGTATTCCTAAAGCTATTAGGTAACCTATTATATATCCTTTTTGAAACCCAAATCCAAAAGTAGAATTAGCACTAACTCCAAATATGGCGTGAACATCCTCAAACACACAAACCAAATATCCTTTTGATTCTTCTTTTAAATCTTTTAGATATTCAAATATCTCTTTCATGTCATGATCACATAATGGATAGAAATATTTTTCATCTCCTCTTTGGATTGCCAAAAAACCCAAACTGCCAATATCCAAACCAACATACGTTTTACTCATAATAATTATTTTATTTTAAACTTTACTTCTTTACCAGGCATAGAACCATGTCTTCTATATTTACAAACACCTCTTCCAGATTTTGAACAATAATATTCACAATTTTTTTTATTACAGTCTGAAGCATCTGAAAAATCGTTAGCAAATGCGCAATAATAATATTCTGATGAATCATCTGGTATGGCTTCGTAAAGAGTTATTTCATTCTTCCCTTCTTCTTTTGCTTTCTTAATAAGAAAATCTAGTGAATAACAATATTCGCTATCTTCATATTCAAAATAATATTTTAAGTTAGTCATGATTCTATTTTTTTATATTTTTTAAGTTTGTAGTATTCCATTTTTGCTAATCTGTAAGCATTATATAATCTTGTATTGCTATTAAATGGCATGTGATGGAAATCTCTAAATATCACATCCAAATGCTTGTAAAATTGATCTAGCAGATATTTAGGTGGCTCTTTTTGTTCGTTTTTCATGAGATTATTATGCGTTTAATTCTTCAATAATCTTGTTTGTATATTCTTTATTTGCCCTAGGATTATGCAAATGAATAGCTTTTACTATTTCATGAGAAGGATTGTAATGGTTCTGAATTATATTAAACATTTCGATACTCGCTTCTCGAGAAAATCTATCTTTTAATTTGAATTTATTTTTACCGATAATTCTGTTTGCATCTTTTACGTATATTGGTAATATCTGTAAAACGCCGGTAGCTCCAGAATGCTCGTTTACAGTATCATCAATTCCATTGCTTTCAATTTTAATAATTGCCTCAACCAAGTAATTCCATCTTAAACTATCAGAATTTATTTTAGGTGTTTCAAAATCATATGGGATAATATTATTTTTTCTTTTATGCGATATTTGGTTGAAATCTTTTACCAAAAGAATAAAAACGATTGTCAAAACAACTATAGGGAGAACATTGCGTAAGTAATTTTTTCTCATAAGTTTATTTTTTTAATTTATATATATGATAAGCATTTAGATACTAAAAAATGCCCGTGTTTCACAACAAAGGCATTCATGAAAGACAACATAATAATTGTAGGGAGAGTCGGAATCGAACCGACATTTGTATTTGAAATATTCTATTTTTGAACTTCTATCGTACAGTACAATCCGTTAATAGAACATTCCTTGCAAATCTTAACGATGACTAAGTGCGTTAACCAATTTCGCCACCTCCCCGTGTGCCCAGATTTGGCTCTGGGCGGGCCCGTTAAGCTACCGCTTTAAGTGGTACAAAACATGAAGAAACATTTTTGCCATTTGATTGGCTGCAACGAGCTCCATTCTTACTACTTATTTGCTGTCAAAACCAGTCAGCCCCGAATCACGCACTAACGCGGCGTGTTAACGATTATCTGGCAATAATGTGGAGCTGGAGGGAATCGAACCCTCGTCCAAACAAATTTTTATAAAAACATCAATGCTCGTTGTTGAGGTGATAATCGGACTCGAACCGATGAATAATAGTTTTGCAGACTACCGTGTTAGACCATTTCACCATATCACCTGTTATTATTCATAACTTCCTACTTTCTTTTAGCATTTTGATAATGTTACCTCCGAAAGCATTTTCTGTTAACTCTATGAACTGAATAATTGTATATTTTTTATTCACATCCAACTCATGTTCTTTGCAAAATTGTTGTCTCCCAAATAAACAACTTCCAGTCAATATATGATGCCATGAGAATAATTCAGAACCCAAATATGGTATATCGTTTTTGGGAAATTTCTCATTGAATTCCTTTATACGCTCTTCGATAGGCTTATTCTCATTGTATTTCTCGATTACGTCTGAAAAAGCCTGTTTGAGCGTTTCACCATGTGCAAAATAATTACCACATTTAGCTATAAAACATTCCGTAGTAGTTAAATCATTATCTAATATCCGCCCCTTGGCATAATTACCATGAACACTATCTATAATAGTTTCTAGATCATCTATTTTATATATTTTTTGATGGTTAATTTCTTTTATGTCATCTCCATATTCACATAATTTCCCATATCCAGATCCGTCTCCAGATCCATGTAGAGGATAACATCCAGATCCGTCTCCAGAACCATCAATAGATCCATATCCGGATCCATATCCGGATCCATGTCCAGAACCATTTAGATATCCATAACCGGATCCGTCTCCAGAGCCGTCGAATCCGCAGAAATTATCACATTCATATCCAGTGACTTCGTATTCGTCGAAATTGTCATAGCCTCCTCCAATTTCATTGCCATATCCAGATCCGTCTCCAGATCCGTCTCCAGAGCCATTTGGGAATTCAGAGACCCTTAAAAAGTCTTCTATTTTTTCCATATTTTTACTTTTTCTATTACTTTAATTGCTTTTTCACTTGCGGGAATAATTTCCAAAACGCTAGAAATAACTTGCTGATCAACAATTTTTGTAAACAGGCAGTTTTCTGGATCTTTCGTACCATCAGTTGCAATTTGAGAAATAGAACATGCGCCATTCCAATGCCATAATCTTCTGCTATTAAGCAGTTCAACGATAAATTTGTCTCCATATGGTTCCGCATCATTCAAAGTTCCGAAGAACACACCTGCTCCATAAGAGCGAATAATAACTTTCTTCCCGATTAAATTCTCAATTGCTTTCATCGTTTGTTTTTTTTAAAATTAAACATTTAATGTTCCCTCTGGCAGAATCGAACTACCATACAACCATTGAGGGATACCAATTTAAAAATGAAAAAACAAATTTCACCATCACGGGTTACTTGCTTTGGAGCCGGGAATCGAACCCGCAACTATTCTTGAAGTTAACAAAAATAATTCTAAAGCACAGAGCTTGAAGCGTTCCACTACGCTGCTCCAAAGGTGTCCGTCTATCCAGACTGTCACACTTCTTTAAGCCGTTCAGTGTTCGTTCTGTAAGTGTACGGCAGATAATCACGAATGAATGTTCGGATAGCAGGATTCGAACCTGCACGATAGGAGTTTCCTCGTTGCTTTTTAACGTGGTTTACGAGTAGTTATACATTCGCCACTTTATCGTATTTTAAAGATTCTTGTCATCGAATCAACCTATCTCGTACGATAGACAATTGGTCCTTTGCGTCTACCAATTTCGCCATATCCGAATTTTACTAAAAAGATAGCCCGGCGTTCGCACGTGGGACTATCTATAAAACATAAATTATGAAACCAAAGCTTTATTTTTTCACCTGTTTTTTAAATTCTTTTGAGGGCTTAAAAACAGGCTCATTATGTTTTGGAACAATAAGCATTTCCGATGTTTTTATATTCCTAGCGCACTTTGTTGCCCTAGTTACATTTTTAAGAGTACCAAATCCTCTTATATATATTGGTTCTCCTTTTGTGATCGTTTCTTTTACAATTTGGATCAAGTCGTTGAATCCTTTTTCAAATTCTGTTCTGTTGATTTCCGAGCGGTCAGAAACCGAATTAATTAATTCTTTTTTTGTCATAATTTTAAATTAAAAAGGTGTTCTGTTAAATTCTAAAGTCATTCCCTTATTGGCAATGTAAACGTTCTTGCCGGTCGCTTCTTGTATATCCATTTGGAATTCCTCCGCATTTGAATTCCCATCTGAAAGATGGATCAAGACAATGTTATTAACCATCGATAGATCATTTGCAAGAAGTATTTCTTTGCATGTCTTAAGGCTGCAATGACTTTTTATTGTTCTGTCACGAAGTTTCTCAGGTATTGTACCGGCTGCAATATTTGATTCCAATATTGCAAGCTTATAATTACATTCTATTAGAATGTTATTCAAACCTTTGAATTTGTATTCCAAATAATAAGTATCTGTCGCAAATAATACCATTCCCATTTCCTCATGGTAAATTAAAAATCCGAAAGGTTCTTGTGCATCATGTTGCGTTGGGAATGCAAGAATTTTAAAATGTCCAACGTTATAAACGGATCCATTAACTATCATGTGCAAAAAATGATTGTTTGGAATGTTAAGACTTTTAGCCGTTCCAGCAGACATATAAACTGGAATTTGAGCATCAAGGAATTTATCGACCATCCTAGAATGATCTTTATGTTCATGTGATACTAATGCAGCAGTTATTCTTGAAATATCAAAATCTACCGATTCTTTCACTTTCTTGAAATCAATGCCACATTCAACAACTAATGCTTCATTCCCGTTATCAAAAACGTAACAATTCCCAGATGAACCACTTCCTAGAATTTTTAATTTCATGATCTAAAATCCAGGTGAAACTTCTTTTTTAGTCTCCGAACTTTGTTCTTTTATTTCTCCTGTTTCAGTATCAACTACCATTTTCGCTGTTTTGTCTCCTTCAGATGATCCCATGTCAATACCGATTGTTGTTTTGTTGGCATTTTCCTTCTTCTCATTTTCGACCTGATCAGTAACGTCAACATATTCGGCGTCTTCAACAGGATGAATATCTTGTACCTCTTCTATTGTTTTCATCCCCATTGATACTTCAGGCGCATAAGCATTCGTCCAAAAAGAAGCAGCACGATACATAAGCATTTGTTTTGCCATCGTTTGCCATTTTGATCCATTTTTCAAATACCATCCCTCTTGGATAGCCATTCGAATTGACACAGGTGATGACTCCAACACTTCATCAGAACCATTTGCAGTTGTATAGGCAATGCATTCTAAGTCCATGATTTTCTTGCCATCAAATTGCATTTTCTTGGCTTCATTCTTATAATATCCCTTTCCTCCATTTTGACCCTGAACATACGTTTTAGTGTATTCCGTATAATCAACCACTCCAAGCATACCCTTTTCAGTAATTCTATATTGTAATGGCTTGAATCTTCCACAAGTGTTGATTGTTGAAATTAAGAACTTAGAAGACCATGAAGGTCTCCCGTAAATGATAATCATATTCTGCATTACCATTAATGGGCTTGCTCCTATCCGTTGTGAAATTTCAAGAGCAATCATACAATTAGCCATTGCCTTTTCAAGAGAGTTTTTCTCTGAAACTTTGTACATGTCAGGAACAAGTTCTGAACTTGCAAATAATTTACAAACTCTTTGCATAGTATCAAATTGTACCGGATCAAAAAAGTTAAAAACGGATGGAACGTGATTTTTCGTTGCCCGCAATTTGTTTTGATTTTTATTTTCCATTTTACATTATATTTATTATTCTTGATTATCTCCTCCTGAAAGAAGTTTTACTAAATCAGATACCATAATTTCTTTAATATTATCTTTAATGACATGACATGCTAATTCGAAGATAGGTCTTGTTTCTTCTTTTGTTGCAAATTCAGCAATTCCCCTTGACATCATTCTACCTGTTCCTTGAACAGATATAAGAATATGTGTTCCGTCTTCTAATTCTTCTGTCGAAATAATAATTACTGATTTTTTAGAATCATTCGAAACTAATTCATTTGTTTCTTTTGAAATTTCTCTCATTTTTAGAGAAAATTCAGTTGGAAAAATTTCTTTCATTTTGTTTTTTATTTAATGATTAATTCTTTGTCTTTCGTAACAACCAAATTGATTATCTGGCTGTTCGTTTTTATAATATTATTGACAGACTCTCTTCCATCAATAAAAATAGGAGCTGTAATTCCATAAAAGGATGTTAAGGCATTTATTATATCAAGTCCGGCATTTAACTTATCAGCCGAATTTGCAACCTGAAAGGGAACTCCGTTAACAAGTGGTATACAAGTCTCAACAGGATTTTTCTTTTCATAGTCTTCGATTGTGTAATCGAACAATTGGAATTTTACTATTTTAAAAAGACCGTTTATTCGTTTTTCGCATTCATCGACACGTTTCTTGCTAAATTGCGCAATAACATATTCTTCACGTTCTGCATTTGCAATTTGCTGCGCAATCAATTTACCAGAGGATTCAAGATCGGCAATAATATTGTTGCATTGATCTATTCTTTCTCTATTACTAAGAAGAGCCTTCTTTCCATCACGCTCTGCAATTAAATCCTTCTTTTTGTCCTGTAGTTCAGACGTATCAATAATATTATCAGATTTTTTAATTGTGAGTTCAATCGCATCAATCATATGTTGAGCTTCAGCCCAATCTGGCAATTCATTCTTTAACACTTCTTTTACTGAAACAATTGAGCTATTACTTAAATCTATATTTGCATCAGTAATTTTATCCTCAATACTTTTAGCTCTATTATGAACTGCAATCAATGAGTTTTCAATATCTGCAATATCCTTGTTCGTATTCTCTATTAAAATGCCCAAATCAACACCATTTTGTGTTATTTCAGCAAGCTTATCTGCTTTTGATTTATTAAATGATTGTCTCGCAATCTCGTTCGCTTCTTCAAGATTGGCTTTTACCTTTTGGTTGTCACAACAAAAATTATATAAAGGGCAAATCGTTTGATTATCCCCTGAAATATATTCTTTTGCATTTTCATCAAACCATGATTTACGCAAAGATTCTGTTTCCTTATTCTTTGATTCAACCAGTGATTTTAATTTTGACAAATCATATTCAAGGCTCGATATTTCACGATTTACACTTGATAAATCTTGATGTAGCCCTTTGATATACAATTCTAACTCTCGGTGTTTTGAGTTTGCAGCGAAAGCATCTTCCCGAGCCTTTGAAAGTGCTTCATTGTATGCTTTTTGTTGTTTGGATTTCAATTCGTTGATTTTACGAATCTTATCTTGTTCAGCCTGACATGAAGCGCGCATTGCCTTTGATTGATCTTCTATCTCTGCATCAATCTTTGAGATCTCTGCATCAATTGTTTCGATTTCAGATTCAATCTTTGAAAAGTCAACAAACTCAGGCATTAATTTTTGAGTTTGATCGATGCGAGGTTGAATTTCTTCAAGCTCCTCTTTCAATCTCTTCTTGCGTATTGTAAGTTCCTTTTTGAAATCACTGAATGATTTACCTGATATTTTATCAAGTAATTTCATAAAATCTGAATTTCCATTTGCAATTTCTGGATCTGTTATTGTACCGGCCAATTGGAATAATTGCTCCCGCTGGTCCTTCCAGTTCATATTGGCAAAGAATAGTGGGTTTGTAACCATCTTGAAAACTGATTCATCAATAATTGAACTGATTCTATTTTGATATTCTGAAACATTTATTGGTGAATCATTCCAAAATGTTTCAGTATGATTATGTTTGAACACTTGTTCAATTTGACCACGTGGTTTAACCCAATCTTCGACGAAAGCACGTTTTAATCGAATCTCCTCTCCATCAACGTCAAGAATACCTATTACTTCGCAGATAGTTTTAATTAATGGTTTTCCATTAACAATACTTTTAATATTGAAATCTTTTCGATCTTGTGAATCCTTCCCAAATAGTAGCCACATGAATGCGTCAAAATGTCTAGATTTTCCAAGACCATTACCTCCGCATATAAATGTTTCTACCGGATTAAATTGGGTCGTCCTATCCTTCTCACCCCGAAAATTTACGAGTTGTAAGCTTTTAATAATTACATTTTTCATACTCTTTTAGTTTTAAAAAAAATCCATCCGTGTTTCACAACAGAGATGGAAGCAACATTACCTGTTAATTAAATATTTTATATTATGAAATCAAAATTTTAGATCATCAAATAGTCTTTGACTAATTGCTCGTTATTTTTTAAAAACATATCACGTTGTCCCTCCTTATGAAATGCAAGAAAATTATATGTAAAGTTAGCAGTACCCTTTATGTAATGATCTTCCATTCTTGCAATTGTATATTTACAAGTATAATCGCACCACCCTTCATCTGTAATAGCTCCACCGTAATAAGGCATTAATTGTGAAATTTGCGCCATTGCCAAGGCAGACTTCGCATGTTTTTCATCAATGAAAGTTCCTTTGGATGAGTCTTCAAATTCAACGTCATCAGCAATTTTTGAAAAAGAATCTCCATCAAAAAAAGTAGAACCTATGGGAACCATTAACCCAATTAGATCACTCCACCTTTTAATATCTTTTTCAACTCGTTTGAATACAATATTTTCAAACGTACTTTTCTCTCTGTCAATCTCATACCATTTAGATATATTGACCTTAAATTGTTTCTCTTCCATAATTCTTTTTTTAATAAGTTCTGTACAAGATTCAAGCGATTTACATAATTTTTCTACTTCCACCGAACAAACTTGCCACTGATATTCTAACTCATCTATTTTTCCCTCAAAAATAAAATCATCGTTTCTCTTATATTTTTGTAACTCTTTTATAGTCTCATCAATTATTTCTTGACTAATATTGTCACCTCTTTTCCACATAATTTCACTATATATTATTACTAAAATTTGGAATAACTATCAATTTTTTCCCCTAATTCTATGAAGCTAGATGCTTCTTTAAATATTCCTTCTTTTGAACTGTTTAAAATATTATCGAATAAAACAGATGAAATAGAATTAAAATTCTTTAGCATATTGATTCTTTTTCTTTTCATTTTATATAGTGCTTTATAATAAGCGATGTCTTCTCCTGTTTTTTTATCATATTTATCTTCTTGCATTCTTTTTGAAATTCCTACAGTCCTAAAAATACCAGAATAAAATAAGTCCTTAGTAGAGTAAAGTGTAATTTCACTCGAATCAATAATAGTTTTAAAAATAAATTTAGATAGGCCACCATTAATATGCTTATATAAATTATCAAATAAAAGTCTAGAATCAAATTCTAAGATGCAAATTGTTACATCTCCATCGTAAATGAATTTCTTTTTCATATTTTTCAAATTGTTTTTAATATTAAAATTTATAATTTTCTTTTATAGATCCTCTTCTGAATTTTCTTCAATCTAAATAGAGGTTTTTTTGATAAGGCTCTTGATCGATAATCTAGCATTTTTGCATTAGCCTTGTCTAGATCTCTTTCTATTAAATATTCAATAAAGTCATCATCGTCTTCCTTAAAAAAATCAATAGATGCAAAGTTTAAAAATGTTCTCAAAGGCTCTGACGGATCTTCATTTCGGATTTTTGTAGAAGATTCTTTAAACTCCTCAAAATTTTCTCCATCCTGGCTGGAAAAGATCTTATTGTTCATTTATCTTTTTCCTTTTCTTATTTGTAATTACTTCCATATATATAGCATATACTATTAAATCAATTGAAGTAAAACAACTGACATAAAATGCTATATCAATTTTTTTAAAAAATAGAAGAATTACGGTTGCTGTAATTAAAACTATTATGCTATTAATCAATAATGTTTCTGTTTTTATTTTATATCTCATATCTTTTAAGTTTTAAAAACGGCTGATTTTCACAAAGGAGCCGTCAAGTGATAACTAATAATAGGTAAACTAAAAAAAAGACTAGTGAGCAGGTAGGGTTTCAATCCATCCTGCCCTATATGTATTGAAAATAAATTCCAATTAAATAGTGCCCATACGGGCATCGTACCATTTCCCCCCTTGTTGCAAGATTGGCTCATGTCATCGCCATTTCGACCTGCTACTCCAAGTATCTATCGCATACTCCTTATATACTAAGGAAGCGGGAATTTGTATGCTGATCATACGGGCTTACATTCCATCACGCCCATTACGCCACTGCGCTTTACTATTAAGACTTTGGTAGAGCTATCTTTTCATCCACTCTGCAAGACTCTTTTTTGAGTACGAATAAGCCCGGACTGTCTTGCGTCTGTCGAACAAATTCGGATGATGGTCAAAGAAACTAGGCTTGACGTTGATGAATGCAGCAGCCTCTTCTTTTGATAAAAAGACATCGTCTCCTTTTGTCATTAATTTAAAGAGCTCTTCTGCGATCATTCTTGCGTCATTCCTAGTTAGCATATTACAGCTTCCTTTTTCATAAATTTATTTATAAAATACATCTGTCCTTTTGTTGTTACTTTTGGAGTAGATGTAGTTTTAAGTATTCCGTTCTCGGAATGAACGCTCTTTTTGATTTCAAATAATCCATTCTCAACATATTGCTGATTCGGCATATTGTATCGTTCACCACGGCAACCTAGATACTCCTTTTCACGAAGCCATGTAAAAAGCCTGTTCTGCCCTATTTCATACCCGTTCTGGGTAAGTATCTTTGCCAGCTCTCCAATCAGACAACTGGATTTGCTCGCTAAAACTGCATCTGCGAATGAAGCCTTTGGCGCTTGTTCCTTGTTAATTGTTTCAAGCAGTCTAGCCTTATTTTCAGCTTCCACCCTCTTTAATCTTTCATCCTTAAGAGTAGTGGCAAGCCTAATAAGATAATCAGGATCAGTAAGAGTCTTTTCAATCACTTCGCTCGTCATATATGCACCATTCTTACGAATAGAAGGCAATACTTCGCTTGTGACCCAGTGCTTATATTCTTTTGCATTTGGAAGCTTGCTTCCTAATATCAATGAATATAATCCGCTCTCGTTCACATAAGTTATTGATTGGATACCTCCATTTGTAAGGGTGTCACATTTCGTTACGTCCTCTTCATCGATATGATCAGAAACTGCTTTTCTACCATTTGAATACCCAAGGGCATTGCATACATCTAAAGCACAAAACAAAGGCTGTTCGCTTGTTCCTGCAACACGAATATCACCAAAGCTGGGATTGTTGAAAATTTGAATATTGTTTTCCATATCTAAAATTTTTTAGCGAAATATTTAAATGCATATTCACGTACCTTATTCTCATTTAGAGTGTCAGAGTTCCAATGCAAAGCATTATAGACTGTCTTGCGAGACACTTCACACATGCTAGCTAGTTTTTTAACATCGCCTTTATGAACTTTAATTGGTTTCTTCTTCATATAAGAATTGTTTTTCTTAACTTTGTTTGTTTTTTGAGGCATTGCCGTTTTGTTTCCTATTTTATTACTGCTTTGCTTCTGAAATACGGATGCAAATGTAAGAAATATATTCCTTAATAGCAAATTATTTTGATGGAAATATTCCTCACATTAATCATATTTAACATAATTGTAATGGACGTAAAAGAAAGAATTAATCAATTTATTGAAAATCAATGTATTAGCAACGCTGATTTGGAGAGAGAGTTAGACTTGTCTAGTGGTGCTTTTAGAAAAGTAAAAAACATTTCTTCCTCTTTTCTAGTAAAGTTTACGCGAAAATACTCGCTACAGATGTAAAGTGTGAATATGAGAGGATAAACAAAAAGCTGAAATAGAAAATCTATTTTTCCGGTTTTTTTGAAAATTCGGCCGAATATATATAATATAATAATATTATTAATTAATATATTAACAAATACTCTAGATTAGGCTTCTTCCGAGAGGAGTACAGTTAGTCCTTATAGAGGCAATACAATTTTGCTGTATAGTTGCTCTACAAGTCCTTGCTTGAAACAAGCTCTCCACTCCGTCATGAGTATTCTCCCGCTTCGTCGGATCAACTTTAATAGGACATTGATCATTATCTTGTTCGCTTACCTATAGCTGCGCTGGCTTCGATAATCAGTTTGCCATTTTGATTTTGCGCGTCCCTCTGTGTCAAAAAATAAATCATATCGCAGCGGCATTTCATCGGACCAATATGAAGTTGGGATTAATTAAAAACCCCGCAACTCATTCTGGTAAGTTGCAGGGCCTATTTAGTAATGCTTTTCAGCACTTTCAATATTCTTTATTGAGCAATCCAGAATTTCATTGCGGAGACAAAAGTACAATAAAATTTCTTTTATGGCAAAAAAAACGTGTACTATTTTTTTAACGTTTTACCGAAATGAAATTTGAACTCTTCATTGGGTTGCATTGGCTTGCGTTGGATTGCGCGTAAAAATGCTATTTTTTAATCATAAAATATTGATTTGTAATATATTAGTACAACCATTTAAATTGTTCGTTCATTTAAATAGTTAAATAAATATAAATCAAATTTTTATGTTTTATAGCATAAAAATAATGATAAACAAAATCTATTTCAAAATATCAGCATCAAAATAATCACATACCAAATCTGTTGATGAACTAACATAACATCTAACACAGGTTTTTGCTGATTGAATATCATAAGAATCTAATCCCATTGCATCTCCATTAGAAGATCCCATAATAAACCTTTCATTCAAATATTTTAGAAAATCTGCCGCATATATAATATTCATATTAATTGTTACATAAACGAGTTTCCCATTATTGAAAAAATAACCAATTAGATTAATTGGATTATTCAGATTATTATAAATTACTCCGTAATTATAAGGTTTTGATGAAACAATCATGGTACTTTTAATTGTCCCTTTTTTCTGCATGGCTTCAACTTGTTCTATGGAACTTCCCCATACAATATAGGGGTCATCAATGGTCGAGTATTTACCCTTGGCCGTAAATTTTATTAACTTCCCATCAATAGATATATTCGTATTACCTACATGGGTAGCTTTAATGTATTTCCCATTTATTTGGGCAATAAAATTACTATAGGAAATGAGTTTTCCTTCTAATTTTATGGAATCTCCAACATAAACAGTTTGATCTTTAATTACATCATCATCATCTTTTGAGCAAGATGTAAAACACATCGATACCAATAGCATTAATGCTACAAATAAAAAATTCTTTTTCATAATCACTATATATTAAGTTTTTCAATAATATTATCTAACGACTGAATCATTCCATCTAGAAAATGCCTCTCTTTATCATAAGATTTCCAGTCAGGAAATATGTCCGTATGATAAAAATTATCTATATCAGAAATTATTCGTTCTATAATTTTCCTGTTCTCCTCATTTTTCTCATGTTTTAGACATCCAACCAAATCTTCCCTGCATGCTAATAATTTCCCATAGCTTTCTTCAATATCTTTTCTCCAATCTGCTGCTTCTGAAAATGTCTCCCATGCTTGCGTGATTGATCTTCTCAATTTTAATAAATCTTCTTCCATTGTTATTGTTTATTTTATAATTGTGCAAATATAGCAAAATTTGTTCATTCAAACTGTTTGAAATAAGCTAATACTTTGTCTGTTAGCCTCGGACCGCAGCAAATATAGCCTACTGTAGTAGAAACATCTGAATGTCCCATCAGTTTGCTGATGCTGTATAAATCAGCATTACGTAGATATAAATTTGTCGCAAAGCTCCTTCTACCAGAATGAGAACTTATAAATTCGTATTTTTCTCCTTCGCAATCTATTCCATGCCGGAACAATTTAACTTTTTGCGTTATTCCACAATTCTTGCATATCTGTCTAATATACTTGTTAAAAGTATTCGGGCAGATTGTTCGGTTGACAAATTCGAGATCGTCCAGGAACCTAACTACAACACCGCTCAAAGGTATCTCTGATTTTATGTGCGTCTTCTGGCTAACGTAAATAAGTCGATCGTCCACTATATTACTCTTAGTGAACTTTATAATATCGGAATGTCGTGCACCGGTAGTCGCTTCCAGAATAAATTGGTTTCTCACTATCTGTTCGATCGCACCAATTGGATTGTATGAAATTATTCGCTCAATCTCATCATCAGTTATCCACGTATTTTGGCTGATGCATCCTTTCACACTTAATATTTTCTCATAATCCTTGGGGAGTTCAACTTCATCGGAATATCTGCTTAGAACGCTTTTAAACATGGCAGAATATGTTTTACAAGATGATTGAGCGCAATTGTCTTCAAGATAATCGACAAAATTGCTCAAACCCACCTTTGTAATATTATCCCAGTCCGCATTGTCCAAGGAATTAGCAGAAGCGTAATCGTCAACTAATTTGACATATTTCGGATATTTTTTCTCAAAACATTCTCTTAAACTTTCCATATATTAAAAATGTGTTGTATAACATATAAAATAATTTTGTTTGTTTGAAATGCTTTTCTAATTTATGCATTCATAAATCAATGATTTGATTCCGATTCCATATTTTTGATATGGTAAATGAATCTCTTTTAATCGTGCCATTCCTCTGGTCATGAACGTCCGTTCTAAATAAGACTATAAACCGGATGACGAGTTGGAAAGGACGTAGGGGGGCTGGCCGAAAGGTTGGTCCCCGTTTTTTGTCTATTTAGTTCGTTCATTCAGATATATTTTTATAATTTTGCGCTATTCGACTAACTAATATTAGTCGCATGGTTTTTATAGATGCAGGCTTGCCGTGATGGTTCGCCTGCACTTTTATATTAATCTTCGTCGTTGTACCCATAATAAACTTTTTTTATATCGTCAATAGAATAGGACCCATTTTTATCATCGTTGCAGACTCTTTTAAAGCTATCATCTACTAGATAGCCATCTTTTTCTAAAATACTTTCTAAAGCGCTTTTTTGATTATCAGAATATAAGAATATAACTCTGTTATCATAACGATTGTCAACCCAGCAGAATTTAGCGCCGAGTTCTTTTTTCTTTTTTAATATTTCTTCTTTATTCATTTTATTTGCCCGTCATGCCGGTAGCGCAGCGTTTGATTATTAAAATTTAAAATATTCAGGATATTTTTTAGCGGCTTCTCTGAATGTAAGAACCTCTCCGTCCCCGTTTAGTTTATTCAAGTTATAATGTTCTGCCGCTTTTCGAGTAACAAAAGTGTCACACATTTCGAAGCGTGTTTTGTTTACAATAACGACATAATTGTCGTTCATACCATTTTCTTTGTAGTTCCTTAAATTTTCCATGGTTTTTATTTTTATTGTTCAATAATATAATAGTATTTGTCTTCGAATAAATATTTGGGCTCGTTTTTTATCCACCCAAACTCATCTTCGTCCTCGACGTCTTCAAAGTCCTCAGCATCTCTTACCTGATACCAATGTCCATTTATGTAATAGTCAGTACCATATTCTACCTTTTCTACTTCAGAATCAAAATAGCTCTCAAGAACTTTTTGCTCAATCGTTTTTCCATTTGTTAGATTTTTAATTGTTGCCATAATTGTATGTTTTTATTGGTTAATTATTTGTACCGTCGCTGGCAGCGATCCAGATAACGCCTTTGCGTTCGACGGATAAAATGTTAGAACCGATTTATGTTTAAATATTGAGATAAGCAGGTTACAGAACCGTTTATCTTAAATTTATCAATCATTTGCCCATCGCAGTTGATTTTATGTTCAATTTTTACAGCTGTAATTATTTGCCCTTCACAGTTAAATTGCAAGAATTTGCATGGTATTGACATTTTCACTTTTGGCCACGCGCCCCAGCTCATAAATTTAAAATAATCGAGAATCACTTTCAGATTCTCTACATTTGTTTCAATTGTATCATTTTCAGAAGTAAGTTTTTCAAAGGCTTCTTTAGCTAAAGTCATATCTGACATATCATCTGAAGCATCTTTTACAATTTTATTACAGGTTTCAAGAAACTTTTTTGCCGTTAATTCTGTTTTTTCACAGCGTGCAAGAAGTTTATCCTTTCCACCATAGGAAAGAATAAATGCACCAGGGTTCTGGATCTCTTTACCATCTTCGTCGGTAATCAACAAACCATTTTCTTTTTCTTCGACGTTCAATACACGTCTTTTTGTAATTAATAGCTTATTCATAATCTTATTTTTTAGTTGTATAAATTAGAATACAAATGTACAAAATACTTCTATATTACTTTCTATTAGCCACAAATAGCTCAAAGAAAAATAATAATAGGAGTATCAGTACAAATGTTGAGTCTATGTAATTGTTACCAAAAAATAGGGCAACAAGTAGAAATAATAGGTACGTCATAAGGAATTTGTTGTTTTCACACCATTTGCAGTTACCTAGGAAATCTAGGTATCTGATATTAATCATCGTATGTTCTAAATTGAACATAGAATTTTTCTCCATTTATTTTTGCTATAAACTTTCCTATATTTTGAGTGTTCAAAGAGCATTCAACCGGAGCACTATTCCAAATATTTGATGGCTTACGAATAAGCGTATCAAACATTCCTGTGTTTATAGATCCGATCATAACACCGCATCTATAATAGTCTAATTTTCGATACAAAAGCACATATCCACGCATTACTTTTTTTACTTCTTTATAGGAACTCTCATCTACATTCCCACAATCATTAACCATGTAATGTTCGAATAATTCAACTCCAATCCTTTTGATATAAAAGGCGTCTGTGTGTTTTCTTTTCATAATCTTATGTTTTTTAATCTATTTTTCTATGCATTCTGATGCTAATTCAATAGCGTCAGTCTCTGTTATTTGTTCTATTAATCCGCCATGTATATGATAGAATACCTTTATACCAGAACAGCAGTAACCTTTTAAGGAGTCTAAATCAAACTGATAGACATTCCCTTTTGAAAGTTTAATCAAATAACTACCATATTTTCGAAGCATCCAGATGTAGTTGCATACGTGTTCTTCTGTGCACATTGAATCAATGTCAATTCTAGTATCATTCACTGCTAGATTACTTTCCGAAAGCTCTTTCATCGCATTTGACTTTTTCAGCATTTCTTTTGTTGTCCTGTTAAAAAATTCTTTTGTTGTCATGATTATATTATTTTACATACATATTTGTTTTTCATAGGAAAGGATTTGATCCATTGTGAGCCATTCAGGCTTGTCTGTAACTTCGTTCCAAAGTTCTTTCATCTTTTCTATTTGTTCTTTTTCGTCTAGAGCCCAAAGACACTTTTTATTACGCCTACCGCATCCAAGATAATAATCACAGTCCGTTTTTAACCGTGAAAGCAATTGATATTGGAATTCAAAATTGTTTGTTCCTGGTTTTTCAAAGCAATAACAAGCATTTATACGCTCAATTTTTTTACATGCTTCAACACCATAATTTCCTACCATTTCTTTTATGGCTTCTCTGTCGCCATATTCAGCATAATCACACTCATAATTATGATATAGCTGGTTGTATTCTTTTTGTAATTCTATTTCATTCATAGCTAAACTTTATTTTATTGTTCTCTAATTCGAATTTAACATCCACTTTTGCCATTATGCAGGTAAGCAGAAAATGTTCTGCGTTACTTTTTGCTACCAATACACTACCATTAGCTTTTAGCTTCGCTAGGTCTATAAAATTATTAGGATAAACTCTCATAATTATTTTATAAAATAAATGGTATAACCATAACTAACTTCGCTCGTCGATCCATAACAAGAAGTTTGTATAATTTCTGAAATTATAAAATTCCCCTGACGGAAATAATTTTTCTCTCCCTTTTGGTCGAAGTATATCCAGCTGTCATTCGGAAATTGGATGGCATTTGTTTGGATCCTTTTTGCCTCTCTAAAGGCAAGTGGGAATGTTTCCTCCGGGAAATTTAAAATAGTCTCTGCTATTTCTTTAAGTTTCCTTTCTTTCCAAAACCCAGACTGTATGAGAGAGTTTTTTTGCTTTCTAGAATTTTCTTAAATTCTTTCTTTGTAATATTCTCCATAATCTTTTATCTTAAGTTGTTTTTATATTCTTCTACAATTTGAACTAAAAATGGTGTGGCAAAATAGCATGACATTTCGAGGCGTTTGCCACCTCCAATTACAATAAATTCAAATACATAACCACCATAATTACATGTAAATTCGCGGGCGCCTGCACCTTTAATATTAAAAAATATTCCATAACGCGTTTCGTGGATATTCGTAATGTCATCCGTAGAAATAACGATTTTAGTTGTCATAATTATTTTGTTTTAAGTTATTTAAAATGGATGTATACAGTATAAATTTCTCATACGTTTAATGTATTTTACAAGCATATCCCTACGCCTTATTTCTGTAGAAATGATTGTATAAGGTTTATGGCTATTTTTAGCTTCATAGCCTTTTATGTATTTATATAATTCAAGCCAACGCTTGTTTACTTCATTCCATGTTTTTGGACACAGAATTATTTCGTTTTCACTATGGATATAATATCCAGAAACGGAATTATTTTTTACAATACATTCCATAATTCTACGTTTAAATTGTTACTAAATTGAATAATATTTTTGTACCCAATTCGGAAGCTATCTATGCGTTTCTTCAGATAATCTTTTTATCTCTGCAAGATGTGCTTGCAGGTCGTTATTTAATAACCAATTTTTATGTCCGAACATCTCGAACATGTTTAGATCGTCAATTAAGTAATCTAACTTTCTGTAATCGTCAACTGTTTTTGTCATAATCTTAAAATTTAAATTGTTTATATTGTTCGGCGGGTGGAATCGAACCACCCCGAGAACCGTTGCCGAATTTGATTTTTATCTAGTTCCAAGTAAACTAGAAAGGGATCGTCCCGTCCGTTTTTTATATCTGTACATGCGCTTTTCTTGGTCCCGCGGGATAGTAAAATTACTCATGAACAATCCTAAAATCCATCCTTTCTCGACTTTTACACGAGATTTCTACATGTACTTTGCCAGTTTTTAATTATGAGTGAACTAATAATAGTTTTGCTCAATATTTGAAATTGACGTAAAATTTTTTAAATAGCATTTACCACTTCTTTCTTTCTTGGTATTTGTTGTTTTTATGCGCCACATACATGACGCTATCCGTTCACATTGAGTAATTTTATACTCATTTGTGAAATGTTTAATAGACGTCCAATGATCTGAACATCTTATAACATATTCTCCATGCTTATCTCTTCCATACCAATATTAAGAAGAAATATACCCGTATCTATTCTTGGAAACGTAGTCAGGTTCCCTTTTGGGTCGTTTACAACCCTTAAAGGTCGCCTTCGTTTTTGTGTAATAACTATCAAAAGTTATCATGATTGCTCAAATATCTTTTTAAACAAAAATTCAAGCAAAAAAACTATCGTGCAACAAAATATTATTGCAGAGATCGCCCAAATAAACGTGAATACATTATCACTCAAATCCAAAAATTCAAGTGGCATGATCATACAGCATAAAAAAGCCACAAAATTAATCGTGGCTAAAATTGAGATGGTTTTACTTTTCATAATCGTTTTTTTGTTTTAGTCCTTTCAGACGATTATTTTTTATTAGCTTGCAATATCAAATTAATGCCTTGCAAAATACCGTGTGCGCAATCGTAATTATAAGGGATAATGCTTGAATGTCCATTACAAAAAACAATAACGTGCTGATTATTCTTATATTCAATACTTATATCGATATTGTATTTCTTATTAATGTCATTGCAGGTATTCTGCAATATAGCTTCATTGTCCTTATTGTATTTCATGATCATATAGATTTTAATTTTGAGAGGTAAATTAATACATCCATTTGATCAGCTCTCAAAGAGCCTTTCGTAATAAGTTTGTTCAGCAGGTACTCATAAGACCTTTTTAAAACGTTCTGTTCCATAATCTATTTTTTATTAAGTTGTTCAACTTCTTTTTTATTCGCTCTGTTTTTATTCGGGCTTGCGACCGTCCACAATATTATTTGTAGGCAACATTACATAAAAAAGGCGGCTACAAACGCAACCGCCATTAATTTGATCAAAATAATCAGCTCTATTTCATGAGGCTTTCGAGCTGCTGTTGTAGCAGCGCCTTCACCGTTTCATCATTCGTGATTGAAATCACAGTTTGTAAAGCGTTTATCTTTGCTTTCCTTTCTTTCTCTTCGTTCTCTTTCGCGTGAGAGATCTGGAAGTTCTCGTCACGATTATAAGAGGAAACTGCATTGAATACTGCTACCGCACTTGCAGCAGTCAATTTTTCAGGTATATGGATAAATACGTATACCTTACCATTTACGATTTGTCTTTCTCCGCCCTCCTCGTCTTTGCGAACCGGATAAATTGTGCAATTTTTTGTGATTCTTATGAAATAGTTTCTTTGAGAATCAGAAATGGTTGAGAACAGTGCGCTCAATACGTGCCTCTTATTCCAAGCGCTCAATGTCTCACTAATTTCTTTCTTCATTTTTTCAGACGCTGTTTCCTCATCAGAATTTTCCATCTGCTTTCCGGAAACAAATTTGTCTGACTTACTTTCATTACTAGCTGCTTTTGCAACATTTTGTTTACTCTCGAGAACGACAGTGCTGAACTGCTTCATAATCTTGTTGTCTTTCATCTTTTTTCAGGTCCCCACACGCGAGCGGCCCCGGCTGCTTTATGTTAATTTTTTAGAATCAAAATCTTCCAGGCGCGATGTTGACCGCGTCCGAGATACGCTCCCGTATCTCTCCTTTCAGAACACTAAAGTACAACTTTGTTTCAATATAAGCAAGGCTTTTAACGTTTTTAACTCGCTGTAAACTAATTGATAATCAGGCTATTGTAAAATATTTTAAGGCATTTTTGAGAGATACGAAAATATGTAATTGATTAAATAATAACTTAAGCACCTTTAATTGTTAACAGATTAACAGTTAACTGGAATAGAATGAACGAGATATGAAAGGACAACATCCGGAACAGGGAACAGAACTCTGGGAACAGGAGTCGTGAGGAGGGGACTTATTTGTGGAAAAGGTTGAATTTATGCAAAAAGAATAAATCTCTTTGTTTCTTGACATAATGCCATGCAACCTGCCATATTTTCATGATCCTCATATTCGTGAGTATTATACATATAATACGCATTCCGCGCAATCCAGCTCTAGCAAAGTCGGGACACCCCCCTACCGAAGCAATTTTTTGGGTCCCTTTCAGTCCCGATCAAAATTTTTTTATTTTTTTTGAGACTTGATATATCTCTCATTCGGTCTTTCGTGCCCTATTGTTTATTAATATATATTTAACATTTCGTTTGGGACTTGTCAATAAGTTCATGAATGATGAATCATTTTCAATAGTTATGGATTATGTCCAGTTCTTTTGTAGTAAAGGGAATATTAATAATTTATATGTAGAAATGAAGGAAAGATAGAAAAAGATAAGAAAAAGAAGAAAGGAAAAAAATATATAGGAAATTTCATCATCAAAAAAGTTCACATTTTTAATTTAAGTAAAAGTATTACAATGCTTTATGAATGTAGCAAATGGAAACATTTTTTCACACTTCGTTGTATGTAATTGAATTGCAATAATTTGCAAAAGTGAATAAATTTGATGAAAGTACGTAAAATATTTTGCATATAAAAATAACATATCTATATTTGCGCATGTAATACATAAAGTAGTGAGAGATTTTATATACAGGAAAGCGAAGAAGGAGTTAATTGATCTTATCAGTGACGACGCGTTGCATGAAATAACTGCGGAGGGAGGCGAGCCAAGGGCTGTTGTTGGAAAGGCATTGGAACTTGTCAGGAATGCGGTTGAGAAGTCCTCTATAGCGATGTTTGATGGTTTGGCTTATTGTTTCACAGGAAGGATATATGAGTCCATGTCGAAGTCTGATTGTGAGAATCTTTTGTACGAACTCTGGAGGGATTTGGGGTTAAGGGTGCAAGACTTCAACACATATGCCTCCGTTATTTTTGGAAGAGCGTTAAATATGATGTACAGTAAGACATTGCATCCAGACCCGTCAAAGGTAGTATTTGAAAATGGTTGGTTGGATTTAGACACGAAAAGGTTTTCAAAGAAGATAAATAGTGATGTAGTGCAGTTTTCAGAGATGTCTTATATTTTCGATTCTGATGCGACATGTATTAATTGGCAAAATTTTTTAGATGAAGTATTGCCGAATGAAGAATATCAGAATTTGTTGCAGGAATTTCTTGGTACAGTATTTATAGACAGGAGGAAGGCTAAACTTGAAACCATGCTCATATTGAAAGGAGATGGTGCTAATGGTAAGAGTGTTATATTTAATACTGTAATTGGTCTTTTTGGTCCAACAAATGTGAGTAATTTTGGAATATCGGCATTGGTTTCAGGAACTGAACGTAAGAAGAATATAGCGTTTATTAATGGTAAGCGGTTGAATTACTGTTCTGAAATAAATGCATTGAACATTACGAAGGAGAATGATACGCTTAAGGCATTAATCTCTGGTGAGCCAATGGAGGCTCGTGCATTATATGGGAATAACTTCACGGCTTATGACATACCGTTATTAATGACGAATTGTAATAAGTTGCCTACATTCATGAATTGGTCAAATGGCATGCGTAGGAGATTGATGATTTTGCCATTTGATGTTACAATACCAATTGAGAAACAAAACCCTTTGCTATCTACTTCTTTGGCCAGTGAATATAGTGGAATATTTAATTGGATTGTTGAAGGTCGAGACAGGTTCATCCTAAATGGTTACAGATATACTGAATGTCCGAATGTTGAATTGTTTTATCATGATGAGGATAAGACCGTATCAAATGTTGTACAGTTCATGCATGAGAAGACTATTAATAAGGCTCCAATGTTTTCATCTCCGACTAAGACATCTACTAAAAAATATCATTGGGAAAGTGCAAAATTCCTACAGATGATGTATGGAAAATGGTGTAAATCGAAAGGTATAGATCCATTTAAGCGTCATGCCTTCAAAGTATTGATGTTGGAAGCAGGATATGAATATAAACGTTGCAGTAATGGGTACTGTTATAAAGTATATGAAGAAAAATGATAGCAATTTCTAAAACGACTCTTGGATATATGAAGTCCTTCCTTCTTACAGAAAAGGAAGCATATATGTCTATGCTTATAGCTGCCGGAGCAGATCAGGCAGAGGCATATTCTGTAATATATTTAAACAATGCGTCAAATAAGAAAACTCTTGACGAAGAAGCCAGTAGATTGATTAAAAGTAAGAAGGGTATCCGTGATTTGATAGACATTCTTACGAAAGTTAATATGAAAGGCAGGAATGTAGAACCGGAAATAAAATCAAGGAAAACGAAAAAAGACACATTAGATATAACTAGTAAGGATAGTATCTTAAATGAATTGGGCGAACAATATAAAAATACTATTTCACCAAAAGAAAAAACTGATATATTAATTAAGATTGCCGATTTGCAAAAGATGAAGCAGGATGAAAATAGAAATGAGGATAAGTTGGTACACTATTATATGCCGATTAATTGTCCTCGTTGTAATCTTTATATTGAGGCAAGAAAAAAAAGAATTGAACAAAATGATGAGAAAAACAATATTTAAAATAATTATAATATGGAAGAATTAATTGAACGAATTGTTAGAGAGAATGTTGCTCTTAGAACATTGCTTGGACAAATAGAGGATTATATGACAGAAAACGTTTCTGCCGATGATTTCCCTATATTTGTTTCCATTGACCCAAATCTTAATCAACATTATATTGATTTAAGAAATTCTATTGCCATGCTGATGGAGGATGCTAGTGAAGAAGTGAAAGAAAAAATACATAAAGAACTAACAAGATGAGAGACATAGAAGTTTATAGCAAATATTGTATAAAAGCAATAGAAAATATTTTAGGCCATCCTATTTCTATAGAAAAACTGGACTATTGGATTTTTGCTGGAAATAGTACGTATACAACCGTTCTTAATGATTATTACACATATGGTGGACCTGATGGAGATCAAATTTGGGCAGAAAGAGTCCGTAAATTAGCTTTGGATCTGGAGGAGGAAGATTTAAATAAGCCAGAGAAAAAATGTGATGAAAATTCAGATTTTGATTCTATAATTGATGAATTAAAAAAACATACATCGCTAAGAACAGTGATTATGGTTCTAGCTTTAACAAAACAGTTGATGAATTTGGACTTGTTTCTGCGATCACGAGGATGGCAGACAAAATGGAGAGGTTGAAATCACTTATAAATAACAAGGATATTCAAGTGAAAGATGAAGGTATTTCTGATACGCTCATGGATTTGGCTAATTATTGCATAATGACAACCATGTATCTAAGAAACAAGAAGAATATCAAATAATTAACACAGACTAATTATGAAAGTGAAAATAGAAGATATGAAGTTTGAAGATAGCCAATTTAAAAGAGGTGATTCTATATGGAAGGCTCAAACTTTATATGATTTTGCAAAAGCTAAGGATTATCCAATACAAGATATGCCTTTATGGTGTATAGATATTGGTGAGAAATGTTTTGATTGTGATAATTTGAAAACGTTCATTTACCAATGCAAAAGGGTTAATGATACATCTCTTGATTATCCTGTAATACTTGATGATGAAGGATGCATTGCAGATGGTTTTCATCGTTTATGCAAAGCCATATTAGAGGGTAAAGAAACAATAAAAGCCATTAGATTGGAGGAAATGCCTTCTCCTGATGAAATAGTAAAAGAATAATAGATCTATGATGTATAAAACAGGAATAATAACATGTGGCATAAGGCCATTAGAGAAGATTGATGGAGCCGAAGTTTTTATCGATAAAGATAGAAAAGGAGCTGCATTTGTAAAAAACGAGTTACTTCATAAATTTTATAATGAAGGAGTTGATTACATTTTCTTGTTTGACGATGATTGTTATCCGGTAATTGGCGGATGGGCAGATAAAATAATTAATTGGGCAAAGGAGAATGATGTGCATTATTTAGGTGGAATTGATTTCAAAAACGCGAAAGTAAATTCAGCCAGAAAAGACGTTCTGATATTTGACTCTCCCTATATTGGCGCCTATTATTTTTTTGATAGAAAATGTATTGAAAATGTTGGATATTATAATCCTGAATATATAAAATATGGATGGGAAGATGTATTATATTCTATTAGAGTTTATAAAGCATTTTCATTAAGTGGTTACCCCTTCCCTTTATGGATGAATATGTATATCCATGCAAAAGATATGTTCTCGGAACAATCATTGGGAAATATGACATTCGAGGAAAAACAAAAATACATCAAAATGAACATACCTATTCAGCGTAAGGAGTTTGAGAATGCCAACAATGGTAATTGGTATATTGGATATAATCAGTGATTTATTTGTTATGAGAATTACATTGGGATATTGTAGCCAAAAAGATGATCAGCAATTTTTTGAAGAAAAAATTACTAAGAATTGCGGTTGTGATATAGATATATTTCCTATGATAGGATATGATTCTATATGTAAGGCTTATAATGAGGTCATAGAAGAATCTGAAAATGATTTGATTGTATTATGTCATAATGATATAAACATTCTTACAAATAACTGGGGTATCATTATAAATGATATTTTTGATAGACATGAAGAATTGGCTATTATCGGGAATGTTGGAAGCAATAAATTTGACGGAGAAGGTTGGCTGGGTAAAAATGCCGTAGCACTTGGTTGCTTAATACAGAATTATAAATTACAAGCAAAATCAAATTCATTGCTTATTTTCTCTCCTCAATTTATTAACGATGATTATGTAAGAAGTACTACTATTGACGGGATGTTTATTGCTTTCAAAAAAAGCAGAATAAAAGAAAGATTTGATGAGAATATTGAAGGATTCCATTATTATGATATTTGTTTTGCTTTAGATAATTATTTGAAAAACGTGGTTGTGGGAGTTACATGCAAATTATTGATCGAGCATAATAGTGAGGGTTTTTTTAATCAGCAATGGCATGATTTACATGATGGATATATAAAAGATAAATACAATAAAATTCTACCTATTTGCGTTGACTGTGTATTCGGAGGATATACTATTATCAAAAAATGGAAGAATAGCAAAATGAAGGAAAATATCAGGCTATTAAACAATATAAAGAAATCTGTAAAAGAAAAATTGTTTTATCAAAAGATAGAAAAAGTTAAGCAATAATAATTATGAGTAAAAACATCACAAGGAAAGAATTAATGCGTTACGTAAATTTCATCGTAGATGGAATATGCGAAAAAAATGGTCACATGTCTTTTATCGAAATAAGATCTTCCAGCAATAATTGGAGAATGCGAGTAGATGAAAGCACATTTATGTTTGGACTATTGAAAGATACATCTAAACGTGATCCTGAAAAACAAGAGATTAAAATGAGAAATGAATATATACATTCTCTAATAGCTATTTTATATAGATTTGGAACTAGTGTAATGCCTGTAGATTTTCTCGTAGAATTTAATAAACTAATGATTGAATATCAAAAGAATCATGGAGGTGACGCACCAACTATTACTGATGAGGAAGAACAGAAAATACTTTCTGACATGAAGCGAGAATATGAAATAAAGGAAGAACTTAAAAAATATGAAAAAGATGGAAAGTAAATTCAAAAAAGGAGATGATGTAAAATTTTTATGTTCCGGTAATCCTTCGAGAGGTACTATAGTTGAAAATATCGGTAATAATATATACTGTGTAAACTGCCATGGATATTTTGTTCATGTTGTAGAAGATGATCTAACATTAGATAAAGAAGATGATCATCCAGATATATTATATAAAAAGAAAGGACCAAAACATAAAGGATCCAAAAAATAAATTTAAAATCAGTCCGCTGTTCTCTCGAATGACGGACTGAATTATCATAACAAACAAGAAAGAAAGTATTTTAATTTTTAGAAAATACCGGTATCGCTATACATCTGCAATTTAGATGATACATAGGAAGGTTGCCATCAGAATGAAATCCTGCATTTGTGCTACAATCTCCGCATGCTCCAGAAGTTGTAATTACATTATAGCCGATTGCCCCTTTTTCTCCCCATTCATCATACCAATTTTGTTGCCATGAATCTCCTATTGTGAATCTACATAACCTATTTATTGAATTGAATGATAAATTACTTATTCCAACTCCAAAATGGAGCCCTTTTTCTATTATAGCTTCAGATTTTCCTTTGTTTAGTTTTATTGCTTCTCTAAATATTGGATTTTGATATGGCATTTTACGATAAATCTTAATGGATTGTTTTATTTTTAGTTTTGAAGTTCCTATTAATAAACCTGCTGAAATAATCCCCTCAATTTCTTTTTTATATATTTCTACACGTTCTTTTGCTCTTCCATAGAAATTATTTCCGTCTATATCTTTATTGATATATGCCAATATTCTATCTTCGTTTTCTGTATGAGTGGATATTGAAAGCGTTTCTGTGTAATCAATGACATCATTAAGCATATCAGTTATAAGAGCGTCTGTTTTATCCTTAATATCGTCATTATAAGAGAAGTTAAAATAATCTGGATTAATATTTGAAGCAAAGGAAATGTCTACCAACTTTGAAGCATAATCATCAAATAATGTTTCAAGATTATTTTGAAATGATATTTCTGCCGATAATCTTTGTGACAGATATTCCTTTGCTTGTGATATATAATCTTCCATTATTTATTTGTTGCCGTTTGTTCGGAATTTGATTTTTGTTGCTCGATTGCGGTATGTGCCTTTGAATTTGCAATATCAACAGTTTGCTGTTGCTTCTTCTTAAGTTGCGTAAGCATGTCAGATTGTTCGGATTCTTTCTGTTCTTTTGAAAGACGTTCTAACTCATCATAAGAAGCATACCCAGTAGTTTCACATGCAGTCTCTTTCGATAAAATACCTGCGCCAACCATTTGAACAATATTATTTATATTCTCTTGTTCATTCTGCGGAACATAAGGAACAGCCCAAATCAATGTATTTAATGAGCTTAATTGAGATACTTTCCCTATCTTTACTCCATATCCATATTTGAATAGTCTATCTATAGTTTTAAGTGTATCACTAAGTTCTGCTGCATCTTTCATTGCTCTTCTTATTGATGGGAAAAAATAAAGTTTTACAGACACACCCGGTGTATCTCCACTTTTCGGCTCTGGAGTTTTAGTAGCATCTCCTCCCATAAATATATTATCAAGTAATGTATTAAGCTGTAATTTAAAACTTTCTGGACTTTCCGGAGCTTTTAGATAATCTACATCACTATCTTGTCCGACAAAAAATCCTTTTACAGCTCCATCCATTTCATCTCCTTGAATTTGAATGTCTTCTCCCTTCATTTTTAAAATTGGGAAAGCGAATGCCAAATTGTTTTGGCATAAATGAGAGAATCCCAATTCATACATATCAATACAATCTTGCACTGGAGACCAACATGCACCTTCTTTAGACCTATAATATGCGACGGGAAGTTCTGTATAACCATGTGCAACTGCATTAATAAGAGAATATCCATCAAGCCCAATTCTATCTTTTATTGTATTGATTATTCCTGATATTCCTGATATTCCACGTTTAAATAGATAGATATATTCGTTATCCCATACTTGCGCATAATAAGCTGTTGTATTACCATCTGTATCAACATCCTCAAATTTTCTAACAAAATACTTTCCTTCTCCAGTTAAAGGATCTTTAGTATAGAAAAGAGTATCTCCATCTAAAAACGAATAAGTGTTAATTAACAGATTATCATCACCACCTATCATAAACGTCATTGCAGCGTCTCCAACTGATTTAAAACTATCACAGAATTTAAACCATTTTGAGTCTAGACCATGTTCAAACCATCCATGTTTGTATTCATTATATAACTTACTTGTTATATCATCGCTGGCATCTTCATTAAGTTCATGGTGCAAATCATTTCCACAGAGATGTATTACTTGTTGATTTTTAACTAATTGTTGCAGAGGGAATCCAACCCTAATTATTTTTTGCTTATAATATTTAGTTATAGTCTTTTTAGTACCATCTAGAAGAGTTTTTTCTTCTTCAACTTTTTTAATCTTATCCGGATAAAATGTCTCATCATAAATTTTATGTCCGTTAGGATCTAATTCTCTCATATAGTCTGCTTGCGTTATAATATAATAAGCTGGTTTTGCATCTATATATTCAGATCCATTCAAATCATTAGTCTCAAATAAATGAGTTGATGTATGCGGAGAAATTTTAGTAAAAGGACGTTTCCGCATCAAGTCCCTTACTTTAAATTTTACAGCCATCCTAATCCTGTTATATGTTTATGTTTGTGTTTAATTTCAAATATGAATTTCATTATCATTGCTTCAATAAAATCCGGAGAATGCCCAACAAGTTGTTTCATGACTTTTTTCTTTATTATGCAGAATCCCTTATCAGAATTATCTATATCTTTTTTAATTGCTTTACGTTCTTTCATTAAAATATCACTTAGCTTCATATTACTATATCCGTTCCCGCTAAACTTTAAATTAAGTATATCCGGATTTATAGATATTTCTTTATTATTCAAAGCATGATAAAATAGATATGCACACTGTGATTTTATATTATCATATTGCCCTTTATATTTTTCGTCTACAGTTTCTCTATTGTTAAAAGGAACTGCATGTGGGAAAAACCCTTTAAAAGATTGGCCAATACCACTTAAATCATAAGTGAAGTCCTCTTCTAAAACTCTCCATTCTTCAAGTTTGTTTTTTACATTATTCAATACTGTTTTTGATGTTGCTGAGCATGTATATACATCTTGAATATGATTACCTATCCAAAGATATAATACTAAATTATCTCCTCCATCAAAAGCGACATCGCATGACGACCTCCTTCTATTATCTCCAAATTGGAATGAATTTGAAAAGAACGATTCCATATTTGCATAATTTATCAGGTCATCACCTACTGTCTTATATTTCCAATTTCCTTTTAAGTCTCTTTCAATATCTTCCAAAGATTGATTTGCTAAATTCGAAGCATATTCAGGACTAGATTTAAGAAGTACTGTATTTTCCTCGAGTTTACCTTCTATGAATGTAGCTGATTTAATAAACATCTCAAGCTTTGATATTCCTAAATTGAGATTCTCAAATGGTTTATAAAGCTCATCAATTAATTTCTTATTATTCTCATAAACTTCTTCGCGTGTATTACCCCATGAAATATTTGAAATGCCTTTTACATCATCTCCACCCATGAATAAATATCTTATAACACCATTTCTTTCAGGAATTGGATAACCATCTTCGCCAATCCACCAATCGATAAATTTCGCCACCCATGAATCTGGGTCTGGATTACATGTACCGAAGAATCTGTTAGGTATTGAATATGGATTTCTACAGTCTGTAAGTATATATTTAAATTTTTCAACTTCCATCTGCGTAATTTCATCAACCTCAATACATGGGATTTCCTGTCCTTGAAATCGTATTTTAAAATCTTGAAAAGATCCAGAATAATATGTGAGTTTTACGGTTGCACTAGATTTAAAATTCCAAGTCATGTCGCTTTTTGATTTGTTGTAAGTACCAAATTGAGCGAAAAATTTTTCAGATTGAGCTTCTATCGTCTCCAAGTCATTTATCTCTTTTCTGAAAATAACTGAATTGAAATTTTTATTATCGTAATCTTTTAGATTTTCAAGGATAAGTCCTCCTGTTTTTCCTCCACCTCTTTTTCCTCCATAGATAGTTATATTAGCATTAGAAGAAAGAAATTTTTCTTGGCATCCTTTTAATGGCATAACAATATATGGATTATGACATTTCTCCTCTTCCTCCCTTAAATAGCTGATGTATTCGTAAGAATAAACTTCACCACCATCTTTTGTCTTTAAAATTGGATCAATTTTACATCCTTCGAACATATAAATGAATATTTATTCGCAAAGATAGATATTATTGTGAATATATATTCAAAAAATATTCATTTTTTCTTTGTTATTGAATAATTATGCACTATATTTGCCACGTGAATAGTTGTAAATATAGATAATTATAATAAAAACATATAATATTCATTCATAAAAATAGAAAAAATGGAGACTGAAAAAATCATTTCCACATTAATTGGAAAAGTCGGAACAACCGGCTTGTCACAAAGAACTATTTCAGATTACGTAAACAACAATTTATTACCTGAAGGTTCAGAACCTGATGATGCTTATTTTACGAAGCATGCCAGTGTCCTTAAATCTTTAAGCGGCAATTACGATCATGATTTAGCAGGGAAAATAGATGAGTTCAAAAAGAACTACAAGGTGGAAAAACCACATGGGCCAATTGAACAACCAAGTCCAATTGAACAACCAAAACCATTCACTAATGACATTGAAGCTAGGATCAAAGCTCTTGAAGAAAGCCAAAATGCCAAGTTAATGGAAATGCAGAATATGTTAGATTCAAGAGATAAAGCTCTTGAAGAACAGAATTATCTGCATCAGGTGGAAGGAGTATTTAAGAATGAGCTTAAGGAAAACGGTGTCGTATATGATAAGATCTATTTTGAAAATATTGCTAATTCTAAAGGAGTAATAGATGTTAATAGGCCTGTATCTGACACGGTTAAAACAATCAGAGAAAAGTATGATGCTTTATTCAAGGAAAACGGAAGACAGTCTTCCAATACTGGTTTTACAAATGATTTCAAATTTCAAGAAGCAGATGGGAAGACAGCAATTGCAAGACGTGAAGCTTATAAGCAGAAACTTATCAAAGAAGGAAAATTGCCCAATCCTAATACTCAAAAGTAAATTTTTTAAAACAAAAACAAAATGCAAAAATTAGGACAAACAAACAATGTTATCGCGATGACTAGCGGTAGTATTGGAGGAAATTTCCCTGTTTGGACTCGAAAGGGCAGGAACAAGCAAGGGGGAGGATGGGTAGATGTCTCTGCATATCCAGCAGGAACAGTTCTAGGAGCAGGAACAATGTGTATTTACACTAAGCCAGGAGCAGAGGTAAAGATTGTTCTTGCAACAGATACGGATAACCTTTCAAAGGTTAATGGGCTATTAGCGGAAGATATTGCTATACCAGATGGAATAATCCAAGCAACGGCAACGGTATGTTTTGAAGGACGTATTTATGCAGACCGAGTAACAAATGGTATTCCTTCAAGTGTGGAAGCACAACTTCCAATGATAGAATTTGTTCGAGAGGCATAATTAGAAAGGAGGATTAGATTATGATTACAAGAAGTTATGAATTTTATGACGTAATAAGCCAAGGATTGGCAGCTTTGGGATTTAAAGATGATGTGAGCGGAAGTTCACTTACAAAATATTTGGATGATATGTTTGCATTAAAATATAATGCAGATCAAACGTTCGCGCAAGAGGGTTTCCCTCTTAACCCAAATATTCCGCTTGATTCCGAATGGGAACAACTTAATGCAACTATCAGGCCATATACATTGGCAGCACATGTTGACATAGATTCTGATGGTCCTACGAAGAGTACAGATGGCCTTACTCTTAACATGGGTAATTTACCAACATTCAAACATGAGGTCCCATTAAGCAAGAAAACGGTCAGGGAAAAATTACAGTTGGCTCAACGTTTAGGCGCATTAGATACAGATATTGTAGATACAATAATGAATCTATTTTTTATGTCTAATGATTCTCTATTAGGAGGTAATTACAATACGGTTCTTTACATGAGGAACCAACTTGTATCTAATATGGCAAATTTAATAATTAATGGAGACAATAGTCCATTAGGTATTCCTCTTTCAATAGATTTTGGCGTTCCACAAAAAAATAAAATTTCATCTGTTTGGTATACAGTAAGCGACGGAAATGTCGTACAATCTGCAGAAATTGTAAGTGGATCAATTATTCCTATGCAAGTATTACGTAATGTTAAGAAAAATGCAGAAACAATTGATTTTTGCCCTACTGGACATTGGGAAATAAGCAAAGGAACAAAAGAGGCTCTTATTTCCATGAAATATTGGAGAGATATGTACACCTCCGCAAGGTATACAGACACTACAAATTTGGCCTTACTTTCACAACAGGCAACTGATGATGATATGATAGCATATATATCTAGGATAATCGGAGCTCCAATCATCGTAAAAGACCATATTGCACAAATAGAGAAATTTAATACCACTACTAAGAAAGTAGAATACACTAACTTAAATTCTTTCAAGGATGGTGTTATGGTATATGTACCTGATGGTGCTATTGGAGATTGCCAATTTGGTAAACCTTTCGCTATTGATATGCCAGGTGCAAAAATAGGTTGGTATGATGGTGGCCGTACGCTACTTCGCTCAATTTTCTATCCAGAAAGTATGAGTATGGTTGTAAAATCTGAATTTTCAGGAATGCCAGTACCGAACAAGACCAAATGGATGTATTATGTAACTATTCAAGGTTAATTTTTAATGGAACCAATATTTACCATAGAACAATATTTGCGTGGCAAAGTCGGGTATAATATACCCGATGAAGCCATCGCAGGTATTCTTATTGACAGAGGTATAGCAAGTAATACGGATATAAATTCTTTAGATGCAGATCCTGATACAAATATAAAATTACGCGAATTGTGCACAGCAGACCTATATATTTATTGTGCATCTACTCCAAGTACAATATCATCAAAAAAAGAAGCTGATGGTGGTTGGACTCTTGAATCGGGAGGAACGCAACATTCTGCTTATGATGCGCGGAGATTAAATGCTATGGCCGAATACATTTATGATAAATATGGAGAAAAAAAGAAAGCTACTAATTTGTTAAGGATAGTAACATTCTAAAATTTAGTAATATATGAGTAATCCGAGATTTCCACACAGCTGTATAATAAGAAGAATTGAAGGAGACATCCAAGATGGAGTTACCAACACTATTCTTTTATATAATGGAAGTTGCAGAAAAGAATTGAATAAATTCAATAATCAAAACAATTCAAATTCTGCAAATACATCACAATGGATATTGTCACTTCCATTGGAGGTTATGGTAAAATTCGGAGATTCTGTAATCGTAAATGACGGAATTTCAGAAATGGGAGGCGTTGTTTCAGATTGGGAAGTGACAAATATAACTCATTGTAATACTGAAGGAGTATATCAAAAAGATGTAAACAATAACATTACAAGTCTTGATGGAACTATTACCAAAGGCATGCATATTTATGTAGATGTTGTAAAGAATTAGCATTATGGGGAATAATAGAGAAGCGCTGGAAAGGGGTTTTGCAAAGGCAAAAGATATAATCAGACAGAAAATGGAATCTATTCTGGTTAGGGAGGCTAATGTATTAGCTCTAAAGGCACATGATTTATACAAATCTCCAAGAATGGCATTTACAGGAAACACATGGACGGGAACTGCTGTTGGAGCTTATAGCAACGGGAAATTAGTATACTATGTTACAACAAAAATGATAGCTGACATGGATCCGGCAATACGTAATAAGCTTAAAAAAGGTGAGCGTGTTTTTTTAAATCCAGATTACATGGGAAGAGCAAGATCATTTACAGGTGTAATAAATACTGATAGTGGAAATAGTGAAAATGATGCAATAACATTTCTCCTTAGCCATAATCCTAATTCACGATATGCGATAACAGTAGTAAACGGGAGTGAATATGCCGAATATATAGAACAGGTACTTGATGGAGATGTTATTACGGGAACTTATCATTATGCGGGAAATCTAAGAGCAA
>Ga0172378_10000458_pt1 | contig 35719 bp, 36 predicted proteins | sample GrowelOW332metaG_FD_119755 | JGI IMG/M metagenome (GOLD analysis project Ga0172378, IMG submission 119755) | Groundwater microbial communities from an aquifer near a municipal landfill in Southern Ontario, Canada - Pumphouse #3_1 metaG | ecosystem: Environmental > Aquatic > Deep subsurface >...
ATTCAATATAAATTGAAATATATGATCAATGAAAACGAATGGACTCCTGATGACTGGAAAAACGGGCGAGGATAGCGACCTCGGATGATGATCCCATCATAAGATGGTACGGGTGAGCCGTATCTCCACGGATGCCGGAATAGAAAACGAGAGTGAAACATGAGGATAGGGATATTGGGCTGTGATGCGATCCGCAATGAGATCGAGATGGTAACGGCTGATGATCCGGATGTCGTCTATCGTGAATATTTGGAATTCGGATTGCATATGCAGCCCGAAGATCTGAAAAAGGCCATTCTGGATAAACTGAACTCTCTGCCGGTCAGGTTGGATATCGTCTTTCTGGGCTACGGCTACTGTCAGGCGCTCAAGGGTATCCCCGACCTTGTCAAGATACCGGTTGTGATGCTCGAACACGAGGACTGCATCGCGGCCATGTTGACGACCGAAAGATACAATCAGGAGAAGAAGAACGGTGGGATCACCTGGTTCTATCCTGCCGGCTGGTCGACCTACGGTATGCCGGGTATAGTGAATCTGTTTCATCTTGATTGCATGAACGACGAAGGCTACGATCCAAAATTCTTCCTGGACATGCTGTTCGACGGATTCTCCAGGTGCCTGTACATCGATACCGGATGCACCGAATGCACCGAAGAATGCAAAAGTAATTCAGAACACTTCGCAGAGCTTCTCGATCTCAGACACGAGAGTGTGAAGGGATCATTGGATCTCATAAAAGATGCCTGGTCCGAGACGAAATCCAAGGCTGCAGAGATCTGCTCTGAAAAGAACCGACGGAATCACGACACGGTCTGACATCGCCGTGAAAACGGAAGGCACTGTATCTTGAAAATCGAAAATCCGGGACGGACGTGAAGAACCTCCGTTCCATGAAGGTTCATTCCTTAACCGACAGTTCCGCACTCTGTATGCATTTTGTCAACACGGAATAGGCGTTGATCATATCCGACTCACCGACTATGAATATCGTATCCGTATGGCAACTGACGGTCTCCTCGATGTTTATCCCCGCATCCGAAAGATTGGTTATCAGATAGGCGATCACACCGCTGGTGTCTACGATCTTCTCCGGTGATTTCACGGCGATCTCGACCAGATTCTCCCTCACCTTGATTATATTGAATCTTCCGACGGTATCGACGATACGATCCTTCAGCATCTTATCGGCTATGATGGTGACTGCAGATGCTGATTGAACGACCTGCATGATCGAATTTTCATTCCAGAGGTCTTTGAAAAGATTGTCCATCTTGTGAAGGACACTCCAATCGTTTTTTGCAGTGACTATACATGTCTTGGTCCTCATCTCAAGACGACTGTCCTTCAGGATCCTGAGGATGCTCATCTCGTGATTCGTAGTTATACCTAATTTGCCAGCATATCTCCTGCAGGCGATCATGACGGCTTCCTCGTTCTCCAGATCCAGGTCCTTCATTATCATCCTTGCCAGAGATGAATAGTTTATAAGTCCCTTGGAAACACAGTCCTTTATGCTCGGATGCGCATTGATGTATATTCTCGTCTTCTCTGCAAGACTCTCCTTCGTGGGGCCCTTAGACATGTCGGATGATACTGTCATTCAAGTATTTATGTCCTATTAAAGACAAATAGTATTAAAAAGTTTAAAAAATCAGACAGCTGTGTCGATTATGAAAGGAAACGATCCAACAGACCTGTGACCCTCTCCACTTCCTTCACGCCGATTATCAGCGGAGGTATCAAACGTACGACATCCCCATGGCACACATTGACGAGAACACCATTATCACGGCAGAACATCTGGAATTCCCTTGCCTTGCTGGACATCTCTATCCCTATCATCAGACCGCACCCACGCACGGCAGAGATCTCGGGACTTTCTATCTTCTTCACACGGTCCATTATCTCGGCACCCATCTTGGCGGAGTTCTCCACCAGATTCTCCTTCTTCATTATGTCTATGGTCGCGGATACCGCAGACGAGACCAATGGACTTCCGCCGAACGTCGTCCCGTGTGTTCCAGGTGTGAATACCTTTGACACCTCATCTGTGGAGACTATAGCTCCAACCGGCACTCCTCCGCCCAACGCCTTTGCCAGCGATATTATGTCAGGGACTACACCGAAATTATCGATTCCGAACCATTCTCCCGTGCGTCCCATCCCGGTCTGCACCTCATCCACTATCATCATCGAACCGTGATCCGTACAGAGATCGCGAACCGTCTTGAAGAACTCTGCAGGCGCGGTCTTGACCCCGCCTTCGCCCTGTATAGGTTCAACAATCACGGCAGCCGTATCTTTGTTAATCATCGATTTTATCGATTCGGATGAACCGTAATCGAAATAGTCGAAGCATTTGCCTATCAGTGTCTGGAACGAATTCTGATACTTTACCTGGCCTGTCGCTCCGAGTGCGGCGGCGGTACGTCCGTGGAATGAATTCAGCGCCGAGAGGATTCTGCCCTTCCCTGTGTAACGCACGGCTAACTTCAATGCCCCCTCGTTCGCCTCGGCACCGCTGTTCACGAACATGGTGCGGTCCATGCCATCGGGGGTGATGGATGCCACCTTCTCCGCTGCTACGGCCTGCTCCTCGATATGGTACAGATTGGATATGTGTACCATGCGACCGACCTGCTCCTGTACCGCTTTTACCCATTCCGGATGCGCGTATCCCAAGGAATTCACGGCTATCCCTGCGACCATATCAAGGTATTCCTTTCCTTCGGTATCGTAGAGGTATGCCCCCTTACCGTGAGTGAAGCATATATCCATGCGTCCGTTGTTCTGGAACAGATACTTTGATCCTTTTTCCTTTACTTCTTCGAGTTCCATTTCTATCATCACTTTGTGATTGTTGTCCCGTGTTCCACCGATCTCATCACATCTGACACTATGGAACGCGGGTCCTTTCCGTCGACCATGCGTACCTTTGCAACACCTGCATTCAGTGCGTTGCGGCATGCATCCACTTTGGGTATCATCCCTCCGAAGATCACACCGTCTGAGATCAGTTCGTCCACTTCTTTCAAAGTGAGCATGTCCTGTTTCGACGATGGATCGTTCATATCGAGCATTATTCCAGGAACATCCGTTATCTGGATCATCTCCCTGCACCCGATACCGGCTGCGATACCCGCGGCCATCGTATCGGCATTGATGTTCAGATGTTTCATGTCAGAATCTGCACCTATGGGGTATATGACCAGGGTCACTCCGTCTCTGAGCATGTCCTCTATGGTCTCGATATCCACCGATCTGACTTCGCCGACGTTCTGAAGATCGACCATAGCATCCCCCTCTTCATCCGTCACGTGTATCGGTGCCTTTTTGACACATTCGGTGACGAAATAACCCGGAATGCCTATTGCCATCACGTCTGCATTTCTGAGAGACTCGACAACATCGGCATTGATCCTCTTCAGCACGTTCTCCGCCACTTCCAGCGTCGCATCGTCGGTGATCCTTAGGCCGGAGACCTTTACCGGCACGATGCCTTTCTTCTGCAGTTCGGCACTGATATCCGGACCTCCGCCGTGAACTATGACGATCTTCGCACCGTCACGTATGAGACCCGCGATCTCTCCGGACAGACGGTCCAGATCCGCCTTCCCTCCGATCGCACTGCCTCCGAATTTGATGAGGTATACATCATCCAGCATCGTCTCACCTCATGTAGCGTATTCCGCATTGATGCGTACATAGTCGTAAGTGAGATCACAGCCCCAACCGGTGGCAAACTCGTTTCCGTTGGCCAGATCCACGATTATCGTTACTTCCTTATTGTCCATCGCCATGCGTACGACCTCGACAGAACGCTCTTCCTGGAATATCGGCGCCCCCGAATCGAGAATCGGAACTTCCATATCACCGCCTTTTATGGTCAGACAGACATTGTCCAGATCGAATTTGCATCCGCTGTTGCCCAGCGCCATCATGATGCGCCCGTAGTTGGGATCCGAACCGAAGATCGCTGATTTCACCAATGGCGAATTGATTATTGAACGGACGGCCTTACGTGCATCCGACTTCGTCTTCGCACCAGTGACCTGCACCTCTATCAGTTTCGTAGCCCCTTCCCCGTCCAATGCGATCGTACGGGCTATTCTGTTCATGACAAACTGCAGGGCCTCGACGAACTCGGGGTCCTTGTCCGCACATTCTGAATTAGATTTGCCGTTCGCCAACAGGATGGATGTATCGTTGGTCGACTGGTCCCCGTCCACGGACACCATGTTCATGCTGTCGTCCAGGATCTCCTGCCAGGTATCACGGAACGCGGGTGACAGATTGGCATCTGTCGTGATTAGACTCAATGTCGTTCCGTGCAATACCTTCATGTGCGGCGCTATCATCCCGCTACCCTTGGAGATGGCCCCTATGTAGACCAACGTACCATCGCCAAGACGGACACGAACAGCACATTCCTTTTTGATTGTGTCCGTGGTCATCATCGCCTCTGCCAGGAGACCATCGGCCTCACGTCCCGTCTCCAATTCATTGGCCGCTTTGCTGATACCATATTTCACCTTGTGCATATCCATGAAACGTCCGATCAGACCTGTGGACATCACGCCCACCTCCTTGGGATCCAGATTCAGTTCTGAGGCGACCGTCTCCTTCATGGTGACCGCGTCTTCAATACCGCGACGTCCGGTGAGTGCATTTGCATTTCCGCTGTTGATCACGACAGCGGAGAGTTTAGGGGAATTCTCCCGCATCATCACTTGCACAGGTGCCGCTTTTACCGCATTGGAAGTGTATCCGACAAAAGCGTTTGCCGGAACATCTGAATACAGAAGTGCAAGGTCCAGTGAGCGGTATTTCACACCGCTGTGCACACCTGCAGCCTTGAATCCCTGAGGAGTTGTCACTCCGCCATCGATTATTTCAACCATTATCATACCCCCAACCCAGGCATATCGAGGCCTGAGGTCTCTTTGAGATTGAGCATCAGATTCATGCATTGGATTGCCTGACCTGAAGCTCCCTTCACAAGATTATCTATTGTGCCGAAAGCCACTACCTTCTTGCCAAAGACCTTGGATCCAACCTGAGCGTGATTGGATGCCACGACGGCACGGATCGATGGCTCGTCGACCACATGAACGAACGGTTCCTTCCCGTACTGTCTCTCGTATATCGACGATACCTCTTCGGATGACATGTCTTTCTTGAGGTCCAGATAGCAAGTCGATAATATGCCGCGCACTATCGGCAGGAGATGCGGGACGAACAGGACATCAGGATGGTCTTTACCGGAGAACGCCCCCAGGGCCATCTCGATCTCGGGTGTATGGCGGTGTGTACCCACGCTATACGGGATCACCGACTCGCCGCAGTAAGAATGAGTCGTACGCGGTGACGGGACCATCCCCGCACCGGATGTGCCGCTTTTAGCGTCGACAATGAATTCCTTTTCCACGACGCCCGCTTTGAAGAGAGGCGCACAGGCGAGAATGACGGCCGTGGCGTAACAACCGGGATTGGCTACGATATCTGCACCTCTCAGTTCGTCGCGAAAAAGCTCTGGCAACCCATAGACGGCTTTTTTCAGATTTTCCGTATCCGTATGTTTGTGACCGTACCATTCTTCATACACTGACACATCTTTCATACGATAATCTCCGGAGAGGTCTATGCATTTGACGCCTTTCTCCATGAACGCCGGTATTTCGGACATGGCAACACCATGCGGCGTAGCGACGAACACGATATCGACATCCTTATCGACGGTCCCAGTGAACTCCAAATCGACGTATCCTTTCAGATATGTATGAACATCAGATACTTTTTTTCCAACATTCTGACGGGACGTCATCGAAACGATCTCTACATCAGGGTGCGTACACAGCAAACGGGCCAACTCGCCACCTGTGTATCCCGTGCCTCCGACAATACCGACTTTTTTCATCTACATATCACCCGGTGATGGTTGTTTTAAGGGAAGGCGGTAGTTTGCAATCCATTAAAAAAGTTATTGTTTATTTTCAGACATAAAATGTCGGATATATTATGAAATATCCGATTTTGAAGTGAGAGGAACATTACGATACCTTAGGAAACAGTTTTTCATATTGTCCGTTTTCTGATCTGCTGGGTGATGTGTTTGGTCCCGTGATGTATTTTCTTCAACGGATGGACGTCTAAAACTGTACATATCCCCGGTCTTTCCGTTTCCACCCCGAACGTTATGGTTGCATAGAACCATTTAATAACACGCGCGGCGATATGCGCCCGATAGCATGACCGAGCAATCAACCGCAAAGAAAACATCTTCGAAAAGAGATAAGGTGGTCCTCGCCTACTCCGGCGGACTCGATACGTCAGTTTCCATAAAATGGATTCAGGACAACTATAATCTCGATGTGATCGCGGTCGGTATCAATATCGGACAGCCTCCGAGCAAAGACGATATCGTCGCACGTGCACTTAGGAACGGAGCCCTGAAAGCAGAATTCATAGATGCGAAAAAGGAATTCGTCGAAGAGTATATTTGGCCTTCGCTCAAAGCGAACGCGATGTATCAGAATGTATATCCACTCAGTACCGCGATCGCAAGACCGCTGATCGTCAAGGTCCTCGTGGACATCGCACACCGCGAAGGTGCGAAGTACATCGCACACGGCTGCACAGCGAAGGGAAATGATCAGGTACGTTTCGACGTTGGCATCGTCTCACTTGACCCCAAACTGGGCATCATCGGACCCATGAGAGAGTGGGTCATGACACGCGAGCAGGAGATAGACTACGCCAAAAAGAACGGCATAGAGATCACCGTCAAGAAAGAGAGCCCTTACTCCACTGATGAAAACCTCTGGGGGAGAAGCTGCGAATGCGGCATCCTGGAGGACGCGTGGCAGGAACCCCCCGAAGATGCGTGGGGATGGACGACCAATCCCAAAGATGCACCAGACGATGCAGAATATCTTGAGATCATGTTCGAAAAGGGCATCCCCGTCGGATACAACGGCAACAGGATGTCCGGCGTGAGACTGATCGAGGGATTGAACGGGATCGCCGCCAGACACGGCGTCGGCCGCATAGACCATGTGGAAGACCGCTTGGTAGGGATAAAGAGCAGAGAGACGTACGAATGTCCTGCCGCAACCGTTCTCGTCACTGCGCACAGAGCAATGGAAGCTCTCACACTCCAGAAAGATGTCCTCGAGTACAAGAAAGGCGTTGAACAGAAGTTCTCTGAGCTTGCATACGATGGTCTGTGGTTCGGTGTACTTCATGATTCCATCGATGCTTTCGTGGAGAAAACACAGGAATATGTCACGGGTACGGTCCGTGTCAAACTGTTCAAGGGATCGGTCACCGTCGTGGGAAGGAAATCAGAGTATTCCCTCTATGATGAAGGACTTGCGACGTATGCCAAAGGTGATGAGTTCGATCACAAATCCGCACTCGGCTTCATATACTGCTGGGGACTTCCCAACAAAACGGCCGCAAAAGCACACAAGAAGAATTGATATCATGACCGAAAAGGCACTTTGGTCCGGAAGATTCGATGGAAACATGGATGATTCCACCTTAACATTCACATCATCCCTGGATGTCGATGTTGTATTGGCATTCTACGATGTGATGGGGTCTCTGGCCCATGTAAAGATGCTTAAAAAATGCAAGATCCTATCGGAAAATGATGCAGACATGATCATCGACGGTCTCAGGACCATAGCTGTCGATATGGAGAAGGGCGAGTTTGATATCGACACCTCACTTGAGGACATCCACACGAATATCGAATTCCAGCTTACCGAGAGGATCGGTCCTGTCGGCGGGAGACTCCACACAGGAAGAAGCCGCAACGATCAGGTCGCAACGGACTTCAGGATGTATCTGAGAGATGCCGTTCTGGAAGCTGTCACCGCGATCGATGGTCTTATAGATGCGCTGATAAAGATCGCACAGGACCACGGAGACACCGTTGTTCCAGGATTCACACACATGCAGCACGCGCAGCCCGTCACGGTCGCACAGCATGCATTGGCGCATGTCTTCAGACTTGGCCGTGATGCGGAACGTCTTCTTGATGCGTTCGACAGGATGGACAGATGCCCGTTAGGCGCGGCGGCGCTGGCGGGCACGACATACCCCATCGACAGGGTCATGACCGCAGAGGCCCTCGGTTTCAAAGGACCGAGCGAGAATTCCATGGATTCTGTAAGCGACAGGGACTTCGTTGCCGAACTTGCGTTCTGCGCATCCCTCGTTTCCATCCATATGTCCTCCATGGCAGAGGAGCTCGTTCTGTGGTCCTCGCAGGAATTCGGATTCATAGAAATGGACGACAGATTCACGACGGGATCCTCGATCATGCCTCAGAAAAAGAATCCCGATATCGCAGAGCTCATCAGAGGAAAGACGGGAACGGTCACCGGCAGTCTCGTCTCGATATTGATGATGATGAAGGGTCTCCCCCTCTCGTACAACCGCGACCTGCAGGAGGACAAAGCACCTTTGATGAACTCCATTGATACCGTCACGATCTGCGTGTCGATGATGACCATGGTCGTCTCTACGATGAAATTCGACAAAGAGAGGATGCTCTCAGCGGTGCAGGAGGGGTTCATAAATGCGACCGACCTGGCAGATTATCTTGTGACCAAGGGTGTTCCTTTCCGCGAGGCCCACGGCATCGTCGGCAGAGCCGTCAGATACTGTGTCGAGAACAGGAGAAAACTCGAGGACCTTGATATAGAGGACCTCAGAGGATTCTCTGACCTGATCGACGAGGACGTCTATGACGTGCTGCCGATCGAAAAATGCGTTGAAAGACGGAATTCCCTCGGAGGAACATCATCGGTATCGACCGATGTACAGATCGTCGAAGCGATCAGAGAACTGATGACAAGAGAGGATACTGTGCGTCAGGAATCCGATCTGATCGAGAGATGCTGGGACGAACTTCTTCAATAAACTCCTTCCGCGATATGTTTTTGAACCCGAAACGATCCAATTGATGACTTTTTCCCATGGATGCCATATTCTCTGGGGGGGGGCATTTTCGGTCACCTCCCCCGCTTCAGGCTATATACTCTGATCACAAATAGTGAATCGGTGAGAAAACGAACTCTGTCATTTACGCATACAGAAATGAAATAGTGGAATTGAAAAACAGCGAAAAGGATTCTAACGAAAAGACGGGCATGCTTGTATGCATCGCCCTGTCCGCACTTACCGTTCTTTCGTTATTCGTTCAGTCGCCAGTGTTCTCTGAATTTTCATTCGCCGACAAAACATTCATCCTGGCAGGAATGGCATTGATATTCACAAGCGTACTCTACGCCTTTTCGGAAAAAAGAGAACCTCTCGGAACCGCAGTGTTGATGTGCTCCGGAATATTGATGTGCGTCACAGCCGGATTGATGACACTGTAGATCAGTCAAAAGAGATGTCATCATCCCTGGTGACCTCGAACTTTACCTTGGCCGTCGCGAGCATATCGCTTATGGTATCCCCGATACGCTTTACATCCGTCGGTTTACCTGTCACCGTCTTGATATAGAACTCCTTTCTATCCATCGGGAAGATCAGTCTGTACTTGCCCTTCCTGTTGTAACCTTCCGGTTTCCTGTTCCTCTCGAGATCGGACATATTCAGCTCAATGAACATCTCACGGCTCTCTTCATCCTCTGCCGTCTGAAAATGCTCATTCTCCGACAGAATGAGCTTCAGGATGTCCGGAAACACCGGCATTATATCCTTGTAATCGGACTTTCCCTTGAGAACGAAGTGATAGCTGCTAGGCTTCATCACCTTCCCCATAAAAAAGCGATTATTTAATCATATCCGCTATGTGAGAATTTAAATATGTAACATCAATGAAGAAGCAATGAGATGCGCCCTTTCCATTGCAGGTTCTGATTCGGTAGGCGGTGCCGGCATTCAAGCCGACGTGAAAGCCATGGGATCCCTGGGTGTACACGCTTGTACGGTGATCACTGCCGTAACTGCACAGAATACACAGGCTGTAGAAAGAATATATCCTATGCCGATTGACATGATCCAGGATCAGATGAATGCCGTTCTTAGAGATACGGATATAAAAGCCATAAAGACGGGAATGCTGTACAGTCCTGAGATCGTCGAGCTGATCGCAGATATACTCGAGGATCATGACATGCCGCTCATCATAGATCCCGTCATGATCGCCGGCGTCGGAGATTCACTCGCAACATCGGACCTTGCGAGATCGATCAAGAAGGATCTCATGCCGCTTTGCGAACTGATCACTCCTAACAAATACGAAGCCGAGGTATTGGCAAAAATGAAGATCGATGACGAGAATGACGCGAAGCTTGCATGTGAGCTCATAGGCAAGGAGGGATCATCCGTTCTTCTGAAGGGCGGACACATGAGCGGAAGGACCGTCGTCGATTATCTTTATTTGTCCTCTGAGTTCACTAAACTGGAACGCCCACGCCTCGAAAGAGCCGGACATGGCGGAGGATGCACTTTGTCCGCGTACATAACCGCACACATGGCCAAGAGCATGGACATAATGAACTCCGTTCTGAGGTCAAGAGATCTTATACAGGAATCTATTGCTTCGATGTATGTCATCGGAAAAGGCGACAAATGCGTGAATCCCATGATCAAAATGCAAGATGACACACCCAAATTTCATATACTGGATGAGGTCGACGCGGCTGCAGACGTGCTTGTCAACATGATCCCTGCTTCATGGGTGCCCGCCGCTGGGATGAACATCGCATATTCATTGCCTGATCCCGCGGGCCCTGAGGATATCGCCGCCATCGATAGGAGGATCACTTTCCACAATGGGAACATAAGAAAGAACGGTAAGGCAAAATTCGGGGCCGCGGAACATACCTCCTATCTTCTGCTGTCCGTGATCAAATTCGACCCCGAGATCAGAGCTTCGATGAACCTTGATTACTCCGAAGAGCTGATGGGTGTTCTGGAAGAGGTCGGCTTCAGCATCGAGACACTGGATCGTAAGAGACATAAGGACGATAGACTCGGAGAGATCACCGCAAATACCATCAAAAACGCAAAGAGGGTCCCTGACGTCTTCCTCGACAAAGGAAATGGCAGAAACGGCATGATGATCAGATTGATGGGCAAGACTCCCGCAGGACTTCTTGAAAAACTCGAACTCGTCCTCTGATCACCGCGACGGGACGTACTTCGTCCGTTTCTATTACTCGTTAGCAGAACATCGACATAACGTCGTACTTAATGGTTAAAAGATCCGCTCCCGACGGGTAACCGTCGGGATTTAAATTTACGTTTAATCCGATTTGGCATAGCCGACGAAGGTTATGGTGAAGTAGAGTGTCTCCCCGACCTTCTCCTCTGTTGTCTTGTATGTTATCTCGTCGCCAGACATGTTGGTGACGTAAACATAGGTGTTGTCGACGACTATCTGCACCATCTCGATCTCGCTTCCTTCCACCTGTATGATCTTGTCTTGGTCGAAGACGTATTCGAACTCGATCGTTCCGGATGAAGTTATGTCCGTTACCTTGACTGAAACGACATCGTTCATCTCATACGTCTCCCCCACAACCGGTGCATAATTGAAGGTGACTGTTCCGTTCGTATTCGAGTATACGTTGGCATTCCATCCGTAGGGGGACACCATGCTGCTGGTAACACTCGAGACTCCGAAGAATTCCTTGAAGTCTTCGAGCGTCATGGTGCAGCTTACCGCGACACTGCCGTCCGCTGTCGAGATGGTCTTTGTCTGTGTGTCCGTAAGCAGCCCGTACGCATCCGCTGCCGGGATTGCTACCTCGACCACGTCTCCGGGGACGTGCCCGATCAAGGCATCCTCAAACATCGCAAGATACGTACCTTTACCTATGGTGAAGTTGATGGGCGAATAGCTGGTCTTGGAATATTCCCAGCTCTTCACGTATTCGCTGCTGTTTCCGACATTAGAGAGCGTGGTATCGAAGATTACCGCACCGTCTTCGTCATAGTAGCAATAGAAGCTCCCTGTGTAGTTCACTATTACCTCGCTGCCGTATTCCGCAGGGGACCCTGTGGCCGAGGATATGAATTTGTCATTCACCGTAGACGCTATGACGCACACAGAAGCTATGAGGAGAACGGCTACGCACACCGCAAGAATGGGGTCCGCCTTGACGGCTTTGGCATCCGAGCGCGGCTTCTTCTCTGTTTTGCCTTCCTTCCCAGGTTCCTCATTTTTGGTCTTTTTACCTTTGCCGCTCTTCTTGGACGCATCCGTCGTTTGAAGCTCGGCCTCGATATCCGCTACCTCCTCTTCGAGGATCGTTTCCTCTTCGGATTCCGCATCGACCTTTTCTGATTTCTTCGATTTCCCGGACATTTTAACTTAGTGAGCAATCACTGGACCTTATAAAAAGCTATCTTAGCATGGTGACGCTGAACCTCGGGCGTGTACATATCCGTCGGTCTTGCACAGGTCTTTGTGGTTTGAACTCGAACGACTAGCGACCTAGAATGTCGATATATCTCATCCCTCTGTCACTCAGGACCTACAGATTCCTGTGTAAAGTTATTAACCTGTTTCCATGATTCGGAATCCATGACGACATCGATTGCTAAGATGATGACGAAGGTCAGAAATACCAGACCATTGGTTCACCACATAACCAATTATGTTACCGTGAACGACTGCGCTAACATCACGATCTGTGCTGGGGGTGCGCCTGTCATGTCTGACGCGGCAAAGGACGTTCCCGAGATGGTGAGACTCGCGTCCGCCCTGGTACTCAATATAGGCACGTTGAGACCCAGGACCGTGGATTCGATGATAATCGCCGGAAAGGAGGCCAATGATGCGGGGGTTCCTGTCATACTCGATCCTGTCGGTGTCGGCGCTACCACGTACAGGACCGAATCTGCCAGAAGGATATTGAACACGATAGATGTCTCTGTCATAAAGGGAAATGCAGGTGAGATCGGTGTACTCGCAGGTACCGGCGGGGATGTCAGAGGCGTTGATTCGATGTCGAAGCCTGAGAACTGCGAAGATACAGTGAAGACATTTGCAGGTGATACGAGCACTATAGTTGCCATGACCGGGCCGATTGATTATGTGTCAGATGGAAAGAAAGTCCTTGTACTCAAAAACGGTCATGACTATCTTGAATGCGTATCCGGTACCGGCTGCATGGTTTCCTCGGTCACAGGATGCTATGTCGGAGTACATGGTGCCAAGATCAGGGCCGTATCCGCTGCGATATCGGTATTTTCCATAGCAGGCGAGATGGCCGCCGCAAACGCCAAAGGCCCCGGTTCGTTCAAAACGGAATTGTTCGACTCTATGTACAACCTCACGGAAGACGACGTGACATCAAGACTGAAGATGGAATAGACATGCCGTACACACTGTATGTTGTCACAGATGATAGACTTTCCAACGGACTTTCCCATATAGAGGTCGCGAAGGCAGCGTTAGAAGGCGGCGCCGACGTTGTCCAATTACGCGTCAAAGACCGCGACGACGATTTTTTCCTGAAGACCGCCAGAGCCATCTCTGACATCTCGAGGCATTATGATTCGCTCTTCATAGTTAACGACAGAATAGATATCGCCCTTGCCTCCGACGCGAACGGCGTCCATCTTGGTCAAACTGATATTCCAGTTAAGGTGGCGAGAGGGATCGCCACGAATGATTTCATAATCGGTGCTTCTGTCAATAACGTGAAAGAGGCTCTGCTAGCGGAGAAGGAGGGTGCAGATTACGTTGCCTTGAGTCCTGTTTTCGATACAACGTCCAAGGACAACGCGGGCTCCGGCCACGGACTGAAAGAAATGAGAAGGATCAAAGATGAGATCAGCATTCCTGCACTGGCAATAGGCGGAATAAACAAACACAACGCGTTGAGTGTCTTCGATGCCGGAGCGGACGGCATCGCGGTCATATCTGCCGTGGTATCTCAGCCGGACATAACCATGGCGACGCGTGAACTCAAAGCATTGATAGGCCACCGGTGATTCTGTCCACAACCGCATTCGGACAAGGACCTATGCCGATGCATGTGACCGACCCGGACGGTATCTCGGTCCTTCCCTGATCCGTTATTACCGTATTGACAAGACCCTGCGCATCGGCAACAGCCTTCAGCTCGTACAGTGCCTCCAGTGAATCGACCTTCAGAACTACCTTCTTCTGCCCTTCATTGAACCATTTGTCGAAATTTTTGGTATCTTTCTTCTTGGAAGCAAAGGCACAATTCACCGCGGCATGGGAAGCCTGGGATGCGATTTTGCCCTTGGACATCTTAAGATCGCCCCTCACAACTATGACAAGCTTCAGTTCTTCTTCATCGGCTTTGAAAAATGATACCATTCAGATCACATTTTTTGTCAGTTCTTCGTCGGATATATAATTTGGCAAAGGAAAACGCATGATAAGGCTGAACGAATGCTTTATCAACGCCAGGATCATTCGTAAATGTATGGCAATGATCGATATCGAATACAGATATTCCAATAGGCCTCTTGGAACCGATCAGATAAGACGCACCACGGTGTACGAGATGGAGTGCTATATCCGTGACATCGTGACCGAAATGCAATCCGCCGACATATCCGTAAGATTCGATACCGGTTTCGCGGTGACCGGTGAGAGGAACATGGTTTACATCAACGGCAGGAGCGTTCCGGATATCCTGGACGGTCTCAAGATCGTCATTCCCGAGGAGGATGAGAACAATTGCGGTTGCGAACCCAGAAAGCCCATAAAATTCGAACGTCCGATACAGGACTGGAAGAAGGAGTACATCGAAGACATCCCTGATATGCTCATGAAAAACGCGATATCCAAAATCTACTCCGAGATGGAAGCCAACAGAATACTTTAAAAGAGTTCGGCCAATCAGCTTATCGATGTTCGAAATCACAAAAAGGGACGGACTTGCAAGGCTGGGGAAGCTTGAGACGAGATCTGGAACATTGGAGACACCGGCATTGCTGCCCGTTGTGAACCCGAAGATCTTCACAGTCACGCCCAGGGAGCTGTATGAAGAGTTCGGTTTCAGAGCATTGATCACCAATTCGTACATAATAAAAAACAACGAGGACTTGAAAACAAAAGCACAATCCGAAGGATTGCATAAGATGCTTGATTTCCCGGGCATAATAATGACGGACTCGGGCACGTTCCAAAGCCATATGTACGGCGAAGTAGAGGTCACCAACGACGAGATGGTGGAGTTCCAAAAAAGCATCGGAACTGATATAGGTACTGTCCTCGACATATTCACAGAACCGTTTTGGAGCAAAGAGGAGACCGAGAGATCCATAGACGTCACCCTCGAGAGGACCAGGCACGCCTGTGACATTAAAGGGGATATGATGATAAACGGTGTCGTCCAGGGTTCTGTGTATCCAGATCTGAGAGAGGACTGCGCACGCAGGATGGCTTCGATGGACGTTGACGTGCATCCCATCGGCGGCGTTGTACCGCTGATGGAACAGTACAGGTACTCCGAACTTGTAGATGTGATCATAGCATCCAAGAAAGGGCTGAATCCCAACCGTCCCGTTCATCTGTTCGGTGCGGGTCATCCCATGATTTTTGCCCTTGCAACGTTGCTCGGGTGCGATCTTTTCGATTCGGCGTCGTATGCAAAATATGCGAGAGATGACAGGATGATGTTCATCGATGGAACATTCCGTGTTCCTGACATGCAGTCCTTGGACTGTAACTGTCCCGCCTGCAGGGGACAGACGCTCGAATCTTTGAAAAAAATGGAAAAGAGATCGCGTGAGAAACTCATTGCCCGCCATAACCTCTACCAGATAACAAACGAACTTTCGATCGTCAGAAGGTACGTGAAAGAAGGACGGCTGTGGGAACTTGCAGAGATGAGGTGCAGAGCACATCCCGCATTACTTGAAGCACTCAGAAAACTGAAGGAACATTCGGAATTTTTTGAACTCACAGAACCGATCAGCAGAGAAAGCGCCATGTTCTACACCGGAACGGAAACGCGTGCGAGACCGTTGTTCGTCAGATATGAGAAAAAACTTTTGGAAAGATATATCGCTCCGACCGATAAGGCCGTATTGTTTCCTGATGGGGGTAAACCGTACAGTCGTCACTATGCATCTGAATTCGCCAAAGCGAGAAGGGCAGGGTACACACCGGTTGTGATGTCCCCGTTCGGTCCAGTACCCGCAGAACTCGACGAGATATATCCTTTGGCACAATCGCTTTTCCCTGAGACCAATGATAAAGAGACGGACGAAGAGAGCGAGCGCATGACATTCGAGTTCCTCGCCGCCGCAGGATTCAAGGACATTAGGGAATTCGAGGATATGGATGATGATGATGACATGGAATATGATGCAGATATCCTCAGGGCAAAGGCGACTGCGAGATATCAATTCGGAATCCCCGCAGCGGACGTACTGTTCAGAGGGGACGTTGAACTCATCAAGAGCAGGAAGACCGGGAAGATAAGGAACGTCATCTCTGACGGAGAACACGTGCTTTCTATGAGGGCCGGAGATGGATTCTATACCCTGAGGGCGGAAGGTGCGAAGAGGATAATACTCGCCGTCCCCTCGCCGGAGATTCGAGTCATCATCGCGGATGATGCGGTGCCTTTCGTTTCAGAAGGTAGGAATGCATTCTGTCAGTTCGTGATCGATGCGGATCCTGAGATAAGACCTATGGAAGAGGTCATAGTCACCGATAAAGACGACAGATTCGTCGCAACGGGCCGTGCGGTCCTTACAAGGGATGAGATGAAATCATTCGGAAAGGGAATCGCCGTCAAGATCCGCAGTGGATCCGAGAACGAGGCCTGAGGCCTCCTCTGCGATCTTCATACACGCCAGCAGATCATCCGCAGAGTTCTTCATGGATCCGGCATCGTTCGCCTTTATCCTGAAGGTTATGGTCCCCTCCGACAATACGGATTCGACATAACCCTTGTTGTCCGGTTCCAGCGCACGATACACCGTATCCGCTGTCCTGCTGTCCTTGTACGTGAGATCGATCTCGAGTTCCATCATCTTACGTCCTCTGGTCCAGAACCGCCCTGCTAACAGCCATTCCTACCTCGTCCGTTGTCATCTTGCCCCCCATGTCAGGCGTCACACGACCGTTCTTCAAACAGTATCTGACGGCATTGAGAACGATCCCTCCCGTCTCCGGATACCCGAGGTTATCCAGCATCATCTTCGCAGCAAGTATGGCCGCTATCGGATTCGCGATGCCCTTTCCTGCGATGTCGGGTGCAGACCCATGTATCGGTTCGAACATGCTCGTCCCCTTCGGATTGATGTTACCGCTTGCTCCGAGTCCGAGACCCCCCTGCAGTTGAGCGCCCAGATCCGTGAGCACATCGCCGAATAGATTCGGCACGGCCACCGTACCGAATGTCTCAGGACGTGCGATCATGGCCATTGCCATGGCATCAACGTACATGTAATCCAATTTCATCCCGTGTTCTGCCGCTTTGGCTTCGAATATCCTCCTCTGGAATCCGTATATGTCAGTGCAGACGTTCGCCTTGTCCACGAGAGTCACTTTTTCATCGCCTCTTGCCCTGGCATACTCGAATGCATAATCGGCGAATCTTTCCACACCCTTTCTGGATAATAATCCGATCTCGAAGGCGAACTCTTCCGGCGGTTCCGATGAGACGTCTAGCGAAAGTCTTAGTTCGTAGAGTTCCCTCTTCAATTTTATGCCCACGTTCCCGCCGCTGGAACCGACCATACCGCCGGCACCCATGTAGAAATCCTCGGTATTCTCCCTTATGAAGTGGATATCGAAATCGACCTCCCTCTTCAGAGGTACGTATGGATGCCATGACGTTACAGGTCTCAGATTGATGTAGAGGTCCAGTGCGGTCCTCATCTTAAGAAGTACACCCTGTTCCAAAACCCCTGGTTTGACCTTGGGATCGCCGATCGCACCGAAGTAGATCGAGTCTTTCTCCCTCAGATCTGCGAGTTCCTCATCGGTGATCAATTCCCCTGTCTTCAGATATCTGCTGGAACCGACGTCGAAGAGTTCGGCATCATAATCGAAGGACGAGATCTCCGACACGGCATCGAGCACTTTCATCCCCGCATCGATGACTTCCTTGCCGATTCCGTCTCCCGGTATCAGAGCGATGTGTTTCATTATCTTTCACCCTTTATCTTGGCCATCAGTCCACCCGCGGATATCAGCGAACCGATGAACTTCGGATACTGCGGGAATGAATATACTTTCCCGTCCTCTACATCGACGATAGAGCCTTTGTCAGGGTCCACCACTATGACATTTCCCTCTGCGGAATCGACCTTGCACTCAACGAGGAGCAGTCCTATATTGATGGAGTTCCTGAAGAATATACGTGCGAACGATTCTGCGACGACACAGGATATTCCCGCTTCGATCAGAGACAGCGGAGCATGCTCCCTGGATGAACCGCAACCGAAATTCTTTCCTGCAACGATGATGTCCCCTTTCCTAATCTGGGATGAGAAACCTGGTCTCACTTTCTCGAAGATATAGTCGTTCAGATGATCGAGATTCTCTGCCAGCAGACGTTCTGCCGGGATTATCTGATCCGTGTCGACATGATCCCCGAATCTCCATATCCTCCCTTCTATCGATTCCATCAGAGTTCCTCCGGCGTTACTATCTTACCCGCAATCGCCGATGCTGCCACAACGGCCGGTCCTGCAAGATAGACCTCTGAATCCTTGTGTCCCATACGCCCCACGAAATTTCTGTTCGTAGATGATACGGCTTTCTCACCTTCGGCAAGTATCCCCATGTATCCTCCGAGACACGCACCGCAGGTCGGTCCTGATACGAATGCACCGGCCTCCGTGAATATCTTGGTTATGCCTTCATCCAACATCGCATTGAACACACGCGGACTTGCAGGTACGACTATGAATCTCACCCAGGGTGCGACTTTCTTTCCTCTGACTATCTCCGCGGCGATCCTCATGTCCTCTATGCGTCCGTTGGTGCATGAACCCAGATACGCCTGGTCGACCCTAACATCACAATCCCTAACTTTTCTTCCGTTCTCCGGAAGGTGTGGGAATGCCACCATGGATTCCAACTCCGAAAGATCGTATCTCAGTACATCGCTGTATACTGCGTCCGCGTCCGCGTGGACCGGCTCATATCTTCCCTTCACCGTATCCTTGATGTATTCCCTCGTCAGATCGTCATATGGGAATATACCTGCTTTCCCACCTGCCTCTATCGCCATATTGGCAACTGTCAGTCTGTCCGGTACGGAAACGTTTGCCACGCCCGGTCCCGTGAACTCAAGGGTCTTGTACGTTGCACCATCAACACCGATATCGGTGATGATCTGGATTATCAGATCCTTACCGCCGACATATCTTTTGAACGATCCGGTGAGCTCTATCTTGATGGTCTCCGGAACCTTGAACCAAAGATGTCCGGTCGCGAACACGGACGCGGCCTCCGTAGAACCTATACCTGTTGAAAAGGCCCCTATCCCCCCGTAGGTGCATGTATGCGAATCGGCACCGACGATCAGTCTTCCTGGTGCCGCGAATCCTTCGTCTATCATCATCTGGTGACAGACCCCCGAACGACCGACCTCGAAATAGTTTCCGACGTTATGACGGCAGGCGAACTCCCTCATGAGCTTCGCCTGCTCTGCGGAAGCGACATCCTTGTTTGGGACATAATGGTCCGGTATCAGTACCATCTTGTCCGTTTTGGCAGGCATATCGAGTTTTTCAAATTCTCTGAACGCAATAGGTCCAGTTACGTCGTTCACCATAACATAGTCTACCTCTGCTTCGACTATCTGTCCGGCGTATGCGTCTTCTCCGGATTTGTTGGAGAGTATCTTCTCTGAAATCGTCTTTCCCATCAGTCTTTCCTCTTTGATGAATAATCCCTGTTTATAGCTTCCATGATGGCATCGACGGAAGTATCCACGATGTCGAGACCCACGGCCTTTCCCGCAGATACGTTACCATCATTCTGCGCATTTTTTATCATTACTGTCACCTCGCAGAGAGAATCGCTTCCCCCCGTTATCGCTTCGAGTCTCAGTTCTTCCAACGTGATCTTCTCGTTCACAGCGCCACGTATCGCATTTATGGCGGCATCCACGGGACCGAGTCCTGTCTGGGCACATGTGTTCTTGACCCCCTCTATGTCCACGGTCACGGTGGCAGTCGGTGTGACGTTCTTCCCCGTCACAACGACGAACTCCTTGAGTTTGACGCATTCCGCCGATCTACCCTTCCAGAGAGTGTTCTCCGCGATCACCGCCAACTCGATGTTGTTTATATCCTTGCCGCCTACCGCAAGTTCTTTGATGTTCGCCATCAGCTCGGGCATCATCGATTCCGGGAAATCTATATTCATGGCATTCAATCTTTCTTTGACCGAATGGGCCCCGGAGAGCTTACCTATGGTTATATTGCGACTCATGCCGACCATTTCCGGCGGGAACGCCTCGTATGTGGCCGCGTTGTTGAGCACACCATGAACATGGATCCCGGATTCATGCGCGAACGCATTCCTTCCCACAATGGGTTTGTTGTACGCTATCTGATAACCTGTATGTCTGGAGACGATCTTCGACACAGGACCGAGTTTAGTAATATCGAACTTATCGATGCCGTAATTTATGAACAGCCCCGTTGCAACCTCATCCATAGAAGCGTTGCCTGAACGTTCACCGAGTCCGTTTACACATACATGTATTTGATCGGCTCCCGCTTCCACCGCGGCAAACGAATTGGCGACCGCCAGTCCGAGATCGTTGTGACAGTGCACGGCCATCGGTATTCTGATATCCTTCCTCAGTTCACCGATGAGGTATCCCATCGCCTCTGGTATGATCACCCCCACAGTATCAGGAACGTTTACGATATCGGCACCCGCTTCCTCCACCGCCTTGTAAACCTCCCTGAGATAGCCGAGTTCCGTACGTGTCGCATCCTCGCATGAGAATTGAACATAGAGACCGTGCGACTTGGCGTACTCCACCGTATCGACCGCCCTTGCGATGACCTCGTCCCTTGTCATTTTCAACTTGTACTTCAGATGGATGTCTGAAGTGGCGATGAACGTGTGTACATAATCCGCTCCGCTGTCTATCACCGCGTCCACATCGGCGTGTGTTGAACGAGCAAGACTGCATACCCTGGCCTTCGTACCGAGCCTTGCTATCTTTCTTACGGTCTCTTTCTCCGTTTCGCTGGAAGCCGCGAACCCCACCTCCATGACATCCACGCCGATCTCGTCGATGGCCTGTGCCATGACTATCTTGTCATCTGCACTCAGTGCAATACCGGGTGATTGCTCGCCGTCCCTGAGGGTGGTATCCAACAACATCACATCCCCCACGTTTTTCTTTCCGAGGATCAGCTGGTTGTAAGGGCTTACACTGATCTTTCCTTTCCAACACTTAGCGCTCTCACTGGTTTGTTGTTTCTCCATAAAAAACCACCCAAACCGTCCGCTGCTATCAACTGCTTCAGAATAGAAGAATTAGGGATAGTGCAGCATAGATCATTTTTTGACCCCTGACGGTGGGTAGCGTTACAATGTACCCGTATTTTAATCTAGCGAGCGAAAAACCATGGGATATTGACGGAAATACGGCAGAATGAATGGAAAAGATGCTGCCTGCGACATAGCGCAGGCATTTTTGTGATTTATGAATTGGATTTCCAACGTCCGTGAACGTTGCACAATTCCCATGCCACGATATTCTTGGCGGTCGTCTTGAAAAAAGCCTCCGGAAGATCGCCTGGCTTGAGATATTTTCTCATTATTATCCCATCGGCACATATCTCTATGAATACGATGTGATGGTCCGCGGTCATCGGGTGGGGCATTTCCTTTCCTACCTTCACAAGAACGCCGCCGTCCTTGTTCTCTATGTACGGAACGTGCTTCTCAGTAGCATAATCTGCCGTCTTGATCTCAAGGAGTATCATATCCTTTCCGCAGCAGACCAGTGTTCCCTTGCCTGCATACTCAACTTCCACTATGTTCCCGCACACGGTACACATATAGATCGCTCTTTGGCTTGTCATGGTTAACACCGTGTGGATGCAATCTTGTTCAAGCTATTAAAAGAGTGACATCCGAACTCCGTACTCGCTACTGCGTTCCCTTTATTAGCGGGTAGTACTGTGTCGGGAATATGAAAACGATGCTCATAATCAACGGAAGTCCGAGAAAAAACGGTTCCGATTCTGCGATAATCGGAATGCTCTCCGAAAAGGCTTTGAAATTCGGCTACACACCGGAGACCGTCGAGATCTGCCATCTTGAAATCAACGGGTGCAAGGCCTGCATGGAGTGTAAGGAACACGGAATATGCGCCCAGAAGGATGATATGACAGAGCTGTACGACAGGATAAGATCCGCAGACATGCTTGTTCTTGCATCACCCATATATTTCGGCGGGGAAACAGGTCAGATGAAATGTTTCATGGATCGTCTTTACGCCATGATATCCACTAAGAACGGAGAGAGACTTGCCGACATGGGTAATGTGAAGAAGGCATCGATCGTCTTGACTTGCGGTGCAGGTGACGGACAGATGAGATACGGCGGAGTACTCGCCCGTCTCACGGCAACCATCAGATCCTTCAATATCATGGATATTTCCGGTTCCATCATACCTGGTGCCTCGCCTGACAAGATAGCGGACATGGACTTCGTGAAGGAATATCTGGATGGCATTGCATTCCAACTAGGGATGTGACCATGATAATTCCCGTCATCCCATCCACGACAGTCAATGGGAATGTACTGGTCGGACATTTGACGTTTGACGGTTCCGAACCACGAATCTGCGGTCATACGGAGGATTTCATCCCGTTCACATCCAAGATGTCATCGCAATACGATCGCGGCCACCCTTTCCTCATATTCGACGTGAAGGGAATGCGCGACAGAACTATGAACATTGAACTTCTGAAGGGCATGAAGATCCGTGGAAAAGACATCTGGTTCCTGACATGCATAGAAAGAGTGGAAGATGTTTTCGATGCCTTCAACACGGATGCGGATGTGCTTCTGATCCCATATCATACCGTCAGATCGGACAGTGAACTGATGGAGATGCACGCGGTTTCCGACGGATCCTTCCCCGTGCTCTTTGTGAGTAACAGGATGACGTATACAAGGAACGGAATGAAGGATACCAAGGAAATCATGGACAAGGTGACAGATATGGGCTTTACATCGGTCGCAGTATTCGATCTATCAGGAACACTGACCAGAAATGATTGGGATGCTTTATCGGATGACGTAAGGATCCTGCCGTTTTCTCAGAAACCAGTGGAACGAACTACTCTGGATGAATCTGATTTCGAATGGGTCTTCAGATCCGCCATTTGACCTTCTCCGCTAATTCTTTGCCGAATTTATACGATGGTTTTGCCACATGTGAAGTGTCCCATTCATCCGTACTTTCGACGAGACATTCCCCTCCCCACGTGGCTCTGACCGTTATCGCAAATGCCCTGCATATGGAGATTATATTCTCAAACCTTGGATTTCTGGAACCGCCGTTCGACATCAGTGCGACGATCTTGTCCGTAGGTTCCTCCTCCAACGATACCCAATAGCATTGGAATCTATCTATGACCTGCTTCAGAATCGAAGAAGGCCCTGAAAAATAGACCGGGGTGGCAAGGATAAAAATATCCGACTCGTCGAATGCCTTGTATATCTCGCACATGTCGTCATCTATCGAACAAACACCGTCGCCGATACATTCGTTGCATCCTGTGCAATGACATATGTCCATATCGTACGGCCTGATGATCTTCACATCGATATCTTCTTCCGATAACGCGTCCGCTGCGGACTGAACTTGCACCTCCGTGTTGCCATCATTTCTAGCACTGCCTACGACCATGGTTGCTCTCATACGCGACAAACAGGTTCGTGTGTGGTTTTATATCTTTCCAGGGTATTAGGGAGATGGACAGAATGAAAATGGATGATTTTACCAAGGCAAAGGATATGATATTTCCAAGAGATGTCCTTATAGGCCATGACACATTGCCAGAGATAGCAAAGATGTGTGATGGCCTGAATTTCGCGGATTGCGGAATGATCGTCTCAGGAGAAAATACATACAAATCAGCAGGCAGAATCGTCAACGATTATATGGTCGACTCCAAATACAATATCCATGTCAAATTGACGGGGATTGCCACACTCGCAAATGTCAAAGAGGTCACGGATGCAGGCAGAGAATACAAGGCCAAATTCCTGTTAGCGGTCGGGGGAGGTAGCAAGATCGACATCGCAAAAATGGCCGCCATGGACCTGAATGTGCCCTTCGTGAGTATCCCGACATCAGCGGCACATGACGGCATTGCATCGGGAAGGGCTTCTCTTAAATCGGACATGGGCCCGAAATCCATCGAGGCCGTCTCTCCGCTCGGAATCCTAGCTGACACCGGCGTGATCTATGAAGCACCTTACAGGTCGTTGGCATCTGGATGCGCAGATGTTATTTCCAATCTGACCGCCCTCAAGGATTGGGAATTTGCGAACAGATTGAGGAATGAGAGCTTCAGCAGTTCCGCATACGCTCTTGCGCTTCATTCCGCAAATACCATAATAGAGAACTCCGAACTCATAAGACCGGGCGTGGAGGAGAGTACATGGATAGCATTGAGACCGATCATCATTTCGGGTATCGCAATGTCCGTGGCTGGGAGTTCCAGACCTGCCAGCGGTTCAGAGCACATGTTCTCCCATGCACTGGATGTCCTTCATCCTGGAAAAGCTATGCACGGCGAACAGTGCGGTGTGGGTTCGATCATGATGATGTATCTACACGGAGGGGATTGGATGATGATAAGGACTGCTTTGAAGAACATCGGTGCACCCGTTAATGCAGATCAATTGGGCCTTAAACCGGAAGATATCATCGATGCCCTCGTCGAGGCACAAAAGATCAGAAAGGACAGATTCACGATCCTGGGTGATCGCGGACTTGACGCTAAGACGGCGGAAATCGTTGCGAAGAAGACACTTGTAATTTGAGGTAGAGAGATGGTATTGATTACTTTGATCGGGGAGACGCAGGCTCGAATCGGAAACAGATTCTACTTTCTGGGACCGCAAACCGAATGCAGGGACTGCAGACTCAAGGGCGTATGTTTCAACCTCGAGACGGGACGTCTCTACGAGGTGACAAATCTCAGGGATACCCATCATGACTGCGAGATGCATGAGTCCGGCGTAAGGGTTGTTGAGGTCGAGAAAAAACCTGCACTCGTGACCGTTCCCAAGAAACTCGCGATCGACGGCAGCATGATCACGTTCGAATCGAGAAAATGCTCCGAGCTCAGATGCGAATACTGGCAACAGTGCCATCCGCTTGGGATAAAAGATGGGGAGAAACTCCCTGTCGTAGAGGTTGAAGAAGATATACCCTGTGATATCGACGAGAAACTCACACTGATCAAGCTCGGCTGATCAGAATTTTTCACCGGTGATTCTCTCATACATCCCAATGTACAATCTGCTCACGCTGTTGATCACATCATCCGGGAGTGCGGGTATCTCTGGTTCCGCTAATCCTTTCTCGCGTGCTTCCATGAGTTTTTCGTGATATCCGGTCTCACGGTAATGCTGGCGTACCATTTCCTTGCTCAGTTCCTCTACCTGTCCAGATGCGTATGATACTGAATCCCACCAGCGGTCCTCGTCAAGAGTCCCGAAGGTGTCTATCACCATGAGATTGCGGTGTTCGTCATATCCGAACTCCTTTTTCCCGTCACAGTGGATCAACTGGCGCTTCGCGGCCTCCGTGGCTATTACCTTGTCTATCGCCAGTACCGTATCCATTATCCCCTTATAGTCATCGTCCGTGAGTCCAGCTATCTTTTTGGCCTCTTCTTCATCCAGGTCGCGATCATGGGCTTCCAGCTTGGTTGTGGTCTCCAGATACGGACGAGGGAGCATCTCGCCGTACTTCACTTCGTGACCCTTCGGGAATCCAAGGTCCTCTGGTCCGATCTTTCCTTTCTTGACACGGTCCATAAGCGAACCTGCAGCATAATGCCTGCAGATTACCTCCAGAGGAATTAGGTAGTTCACCGTATCCGTGTGGATCTTGTCGTAATCCTCGATTATATTGAATCTCTTCACCCTCATTCTATTGGGGGGCAGATATTCTATGAAATGATTCCTGATGCCCTTGGACTGAAGAAGAGTGAACCAATATTTCGCAGTCCTGCACAACGTCTCTCCCTTGTACGGTATTTGGGACGGTATTATCTTGTCGAATACGGATATGTTGTCTGTGAATACAAATTCCAGCATCCTGTCGTCGACGGCGTAAACCTCTTTCACCTTACCGGTCCTGATATGCTCCATGACCGCTGATTGTCAGCGACGTATTAATATTTCTCTTTGCAGGCGGTGCATGCTGGATTCTTAGCTATCGGAATGAGACGGAAGCAGTTGTCCTCCGAATCCACGGTAAGCAGTTTTCCTGCCAATGTCTCACCCTTTCCCGTAATCAGTTTCAGTGCCTCATTGGCCTGTAAGGATCCGATCAATGCCACCATCGAAGATACTGACGGCTTCACCTCCCCGGTATCTTTTCCGAGTATGCAGTTCAAACACGGCGTACTGCCCGGGATAATAGTGGTTACCTGACCGTGGAACGAATCCACACCGCCGTGGACCAATATCCTGTTACTCTCGAGTATAGCTCTGTTCAGAACAAGACGCGAGTCTATTGAATCGAGACAATCGATAACGACATCGCACGTTTCAATGAGACTGACAGAGTTATGATCTGTCAATCTCTCCGGACAAAGGACGACTTCCGTTTCAGATGATAGCTTCCTGACCCATTCACCAGATGACACGACCTTCGTGTCTTTCATGTTTCCAGCATAGATGAACTGTCGATTCATGTTTGATTCTGTTGGAACATCGTCATCTATCAGCACCATCCTGCCGACGCCTGCAAGTGCCAACTGAGTTATCACGTTACATCCCAGCCCTCCACAACCGACTATTGCAACAGTTGCATTTTCGATTCTCCTCTGACCGCTGTCCCCGAATATGGGGATCTGCCTGGAGAACCTAGTCATCTCTTCCCTCTAACAGTGTAATGGTGTCCCTTATGACCGCTTCTGCGGCACTGTATCTTATGTCCGTTCTGGAACCTCCGAAGATGTTCACCGAACTGACTGTGTCCTTTCCGTCGGTAACTGCGACATGTACCAGTCCCACCGGTTTATTATTCGATCCGCCCGATGGTCCGGCGACACCCGTCACCGCAGCCGCAACATCCGATCCGTATACACGTCTGGCACCTTTGACCATTTCTATGGCCGTCTCTTCACTTACGGCACCATATTTCGTAAGGGTGTCGTGAGATACCCCCAGAACCGATTCTTTGGATTCGTTCGAGTATGTTACGGCACTTCCCAGAAAGAATTCCGATGCACCTGCCTCCGAGGTGATGATCGACCCTATGAGACCGCCTGTACAGGATTCTGCCAAAGCGAACGTCAACCTTCTGTCTTTCAGTAATTCAACCATGCGTCTGAGTTCAGAGTTGCATTCCATCAGGCGACTCTCCCATAAGCTCTCTTATCCTGCTGACACCATCTATCTGATCTATTACCTCTGCGACTTTCTCTGGAACCAGATACCGCCAATCATCTTCATCGAGAATCCTCTGTCTAACCTCTGTTCCGGAGAATTCTGCCCTGTTGTACAACGGAGAATTGCGGATCTCGTAGCCGGCCTCGTAGAACAGACGTCTTGTGTACTGATTATTGGAGTAAACTATCGAGAACGGCGGACACATTGTTTCCACCTGTGAAACCCAGACAGAATATCTGTTGAGATCCTCTATCGGTATTATGAAGGCATTGTCTATCCCCTCGTCTTTCAGGGTCCTTGCTATCATCAGATAGCGTTCACCTGCGGTGAACGGATTATCCTTTGTGTGAGAGTACTGCGCACTTCCGATGCCTATGGTTACATGGTCGGACTCTGAAGCGACCTTGCGAATGACCTCCATGTGTCCCTTGTGCAGAGGTTGAAATCTACCGATGATCAGAGCATAATTCTCGTATCCGCGTATCTCACGCATAGACATGTCATTACAATCTTTGGATATAAATATGGGTCGAATAGAAGAATGAAAAAGGTTTTACGTTACACGGATCAGAACGGGGTAGGTACTCCGCCCGGAGATTGCTCTTCGAATATCGGCTCGGGGGCCTCCGCCTCCTCGACCGCTTCAGTCGCTTTACCGACAGCCGTATCGACCGCTCCGATCTTATGCGAATGTGACGTGACCTTGGGAGGTACGAGCTTCTCCGCAGTAGACTTGCCGTTATCTGTGATCGGAAGCAGCTTCTTGAGATACTCTTCCTTTCTAGGACAGTCCTTGAACGCGTACTCGAGAACATCACGGAGATTCTCAACGAGTATTATCTCCATCATATCGTAGTACTTCGCCTCGATCATGACATCCCTGGCATTTTCCTTCGGTATTATCGCTTTCTTTATACCTGCCTGAGCCGCCGCTTCCAGTTTTGCTGTAAGACCGCCGACCGGAAGCACCTGTCCGCGAACATTCAGACTTCCTGTCATTGCCATCGTCTGATCGATCGGAATGTTCTCCATCGCTGAGAGCACAGCCGTCGCGATGGTGATGGAGGCACTGTCCCCTTCAACACCGTCGTACGTTCCGATGAACTGTATGTGTATATCGGATTCCGATATGTTCGTGAGCGTGTACTTCTTTATGACCGCGGAGATGTTCTCGACCGCTTCCTTGGCTATATCCCCGAGTTTTCCCGTTGCGACTATGCGACCCGCCTTCTTCACCTGAGAAGGTGCGACCTCTGCAACTATCGGGAGAACTATTCCGGAATACTCCGCCATATTGGAACTCGCATTGAGCGCCGCAAGTCCGTTGATCATCCCCACGGCGTAACCGTCGGTTTTGAACAGGTCATACATCTTGTGACTTTCGACCACACGGTCTGCTAGTTGCTGTTCGAGGCTGCGTGCAGTCTTCCTGGCAGTGATAACATCATCGACGGTGACTATACTCTCCTTCTTGTCCACTGCCACGTCTCCAGCCACACGTATAAGACCTCCGAGTTCCCTGAATCTGAGTGTCAGCTCACCCTTTCTTCCTGCACGACGCTGCGCTTCTCTAAGCACCTCTCCCGCGGCGTACTTGTCGAAATGAGGTATCTTTCCGTCCTTCTTGACTTCCTGAGCGATGAATCTGACGATATTGTGACGATTCTCATCGGTATCGGGCATCGTGTTCTTCATGTATACTTCGTAACCGTATCCCCTGATCCTCGACCTCAACGCTGGATGCATACCTTCGAGCGCATCGAGGTTACCGGCGCAAACAAGAACGAAATCCGTCGGAACGGGTTCGCTCTTGACAAGTGCTCCAGAGGATCTCTCGCTCTGTCCGGTGATCGACAGTTTCTTCTCCTGCATTGCAGTCAGGATCGCCTGTTGGGACTCCATCCTGAGCATGTTTATCTCATCGATGAAGAGCACTCCCTTGTTGGCCTTATGGATTGCACCCGCCTCCAGCCTGTCGTGCGACGGAGTCTCCAAACCTCCCGACTGGAAAGGATCGTGCCTCACATCGCCGAGGAGCGCACCGGCGTGCGATCCCGTTGCGTCCACAAAGGGCGGCTTGTCACCGGCTTCGTGACCAACCAACAGCTTGGGTACTATGATCACCTCCTGCTTTTGGTTGGGCGTTCTGAATACGATGTACATCAGGAACGCTCCGAGAATGGCGATCCAAAGCAGGGTCGCCTCACCCGTGTATATGAAATAGAAGATTCCCAGCGCTATGATGCCGAACATCAGATAAAGAATCATGTTGTTCTTCTGACTCTTCCGTGCTGCGGCCTGGAGCTTCTGCTCCGTGACTATGGGCTTGCCTTTACCGGCCGGCAACACACGTATTCTTGGCTCATTGAAATCCTCGGGATTGTGGTATGCAATGACATCCTGGAGTTCTCCCTGCGGAAGGTATTCCACCATTGAATTTGCAAGCATGGACTTACCTGTTCCCGGCTCTCCGATGAGCATCACATGTCTCTTCTGCGAAGCGGCCTTCTTTATAACCTCCACCGCTTTGTCCTGGCCGATGACCTGATCCGCCATCTTCTCAGGGACTGCGATTTCCTCGGTGGAACTGAATGTCTGCTGCTCGATCCACTCGTCGAGGGGCGCTACGGACACTTTGGTATTGTTCTCCATAATTCCCTTTCCTGGTAGTCTATGAATGATTCTCTATAAAAATGTTATCTGATAATAACACTTTTGCTCTACTGCGAAGACATGTGTAAACCAGATACGAGTGCATGAGATTTCTTTATCATTTCAGATACTGGCACATCCGCAAATATAAATCACACTCAACACATATATATTGATACGGAATTCAGATGCCGATGAATGTTGACGAACTTGATTTATCAGAAGAGATCCGCTCTGCGCTGAAAGAACAAGGCTATGTACAACTTCATCCCCCTCAGGCAGAAGCGGTGCCGAAAGCATTGATGGGCAGAAATCTGGTCGTAGCTGTACCGACGGCAAGCGGTAAATCCCTGATAGGTTACATAACGGCGTTGAAGATCATACTTCAGGAACACAGGAAAGTATTGTACATCGTTCCTCTGAAAGCACTTGCAGCAGAAAAGAAAGAGGACTTCGATAGGTTTTCATACCTCGGATTTAAAACCGCCATGAGCACTGGGGATCTCGATTCCGAGGATCGCTGGCTCAATGATGCCGATGTTATCATTGCAACGTCTGAAAAAGCTGATTCCCTCATAAGACACGGAAGCGGTGTCATAAACGATCTCGGACTCGTGATCGCAGACGAGATCCATCTGATCCATGACCCGACAAGGGGCCCGACTTTGGAAGTTGCTCTTACTAAATTGAAACGCAGAAATAGAAATATGCAGATAATCGCATTATCCGCCACAATATCAAATGCTGATAGCCTGGCACAGTGGTTGAATGCAGATCTTGTGAAGATGGATTGGCGTCCTATACCTCTGCACGAAGGTGTCTACTATAACAGAGAAGTCACATTTGAAGACGGAAAATCGATCGACATCTCGGGTACAGGCGATGAAATTTGGCAACTTATCTCCGGTACCATAAATGACGGCGGACAATGTATCGTCTTCGTGAACTCCCGTCGTTCCACTGAGGCTTTAGCCGTAAAATACTCCATTGAGATGAAGAAAATTGCCGGCAGAACGCTTTCCTCCGAAGAATTGGATACCATCGAAGGCGACGCCAACAGCACAGCGCTGGGAAGAAAGCTATCGGCTTGTGTCAAATGCGGAATGGCATTCCACAATGCCGGGCTCACATACAGACAGAGGCATTATGTCGAAGAGAATTTCAGATCGGGCAATATCAAATGCATAATCGCCACACCGACCTTGGCCGCCGGAATCAATCTTCCCGCGAGAAGGGTCATAGTACGCGACACGAAACGTTTTGAATCGAATTCCGGAAACACCCCTATATCCGTTATGGAGATCAAACAGATGTGCGGCCGCGCCGGAAGACCAGGATATGATCCGTACGGTGAATCAATATTGATTGCGAAGAGCTACAGCGACTACGAACATCTGATGGATGATTATGTGATGTGCGACTCTGAGAGCATAATGTCGAAACTCGGCAATGAACAGGTACTCAGAAGCCATATACTCGGACTAATAGCCACCGGAGACGCATCCTCTGAAGATGAGATAATCGGATTCATCAGAGATACATTCTACGGCAACGAATCGGAATTGTACGGCATCGAAAGTGCAGTGGAGAACGTAGTGAAATTTCTTGCAGATGAAGAGATGGTGACACGTTCCGGCGATAGGATCCATGCCCTTCCATTCGGAAAAAGGGTGTCCGATCTATACATCGATCCGAAATCCGCCGTCATACTCAGGAATGCAATCGGGAAGATCAAAGGCGATGTGAAGGATTTCCCTGTGCTACATGCGGTATCCTCCACACCGGATGTCCTCGGTCTCTATCCCAGGAAGAAGGACGAGGGTATTCTGACCTCATTGCAGGAAACTTGGTGCAACGATCTGCTCGTGGATGTGCCCGAGGAGAACGATGATCGGTATGAATATTTCCTAGGCAATATGAAAACCGCGGCACTGATCATGGATTGGATTTCCGAGATAGATGAGGACACTATGACGGAGAACATGGGCATAGGACCCGGGGACATACGTTCGAGAGTGGATATGGTCGATTGGATCCTGTACGCAATGAGCGAGATCGCGGTGATATACAAGCCTGATGTAGTGAAGAAACTCCGCCCTATGCTCGTTCGCGTCAGATACGGTGTGAAAAAGGAACTTATAGACTTGGTCTCATTCAGAGGTGTCGGAAGGACAAGGGCAAGGATACTCTATGACAACGGCATCCGCACCAGAAATGACGTCATTGAGACCGATTTCAACAAACTTGCAAACCTCCCCCGCATAGGCCCCGCGCTGGTGAGGAGCATGAAGGAACAGACCGGCACAGACTGCAGTACTAAATTCACTCCGGATCCGATAGATGATGAAACAGAACTTGGAAGCTCGACCGCTCGGGACGCACCCAAACAGTCAAAGCTCCTTGATTTCTGATCTCATTCTGATAGTATCCTTTTCACGGCCTCGATGTCGTTGGCACACTTGATCGGCGGTTCACAGTTCTTTATGATCGTATCCGGATCCTTGAGCGCATTTCCAGTGCATATACACACCACACGCTCTTCTTTGTCTATGATACCCATTTCGCGAAGCTTTTTGGCACCTGCCACTGATGCTGCGCTTGCAGGCTCCACACCGATGCCTTCCCTTCTCCCCAGCAGTCTCTGGGCATTGAGTATCTCATCGTCGGTGACGGATACGGAATATCCGCCGGTGTCGTAGATCGCCTTGAGCGCCTTCCTTCCGCTGACCGGATTTCCGATCCTGATCGCGGTTGCGACCGTCTCTGGGTGATCCTCCGGGATGAAATCTTTCGTCCCGTTGTTGAACGCATTCGCTATCGGCATCGCACCTGCGGCCTGGATCCCTGTGAGCATCGGTATCTTATCTATCCATCCGACTTCCTCGAGCTCCTTGACCGCTTTGTAGACCGCCCATATGTTCGCCGCATTGCCAACGGGGAGTATTATCCTGTCTGGAACATCGTATCTAAGCTGATCCATTATCTCGAAGAGTACGGACTTCTGACCCTCCGGCCTATAAGGATTGATCGAATTGAGAAGATACAGTTTCCTTTCCTCCGACATCTGTCTCGCCAATGCGAGCGCATCATCGAAATTACCGTCTATGGAGATCACCTTGGCACCAAAGAACAGGGCCTGCGCCAGTTTCCCCGCCGCAACCTTTCCCGACGGAAGGAACACCGCGCATTTCAATCCGGCCTTCGCAGCGTATGCAGCAAGCGACGCGGATGTGTTCCCGGTGGATGCACAACCAACGACCTTTGCACCGATCTCGACCGCGTGCGAAACTCCGATGGTCATGCCGCGGTCTTTGAATGAACCTGTGGGATTGGCCCCCTCGTACTTGACATAGAGATTCGATATCCCTATGTCCTTACCGACCGCCCCGACGTCATACAGAGGCGTGCCTCCCTCTTTTATCGTTATCGCATGTGACGCATCCACGGGCATGAACGGAGCGTACCTCCAAACTCCGATGGGCAATTTGGCCAAATCGGACGGCTTCAACTCCTTTACCGGTTCAAGGTCCATTCTGACAGTCAGGAGACCGCCGCATTTCGGACAGGTATTTACGTACATGTCATCTACGTCGCATCCACAATCCCAGCACACTACCTTATGATTAGCCATATTCAGATCCTCTTGCAGCCTGTACCCCAACTGGTCACCCAGGTGTCGCAGTGCATATCGTTATCCCTATAAAGTTTTACGATCTTCTCAGCGATGACCTCTCCTTCCATATCATCTTTGTCGAAGAAAGAGATCACACATGGACCGGAACCGCCTAGGAATGAGGCTTTGGCCCCTACGGACATAGCCATCTTCTCCGCCTCTTTCAGGTGAGGAACCAGATGGGTCCTCGCCGGCTCGAACACCGCATCCTGTGCCGACCTCCCTATAAGATCTATATCTCCCGTTTCCATACCGTGCACCATACACGACGCATTCCCTACATGGAATACGAGATCCTTGACCGTGACACTCTGCGGAAGGACCTTCCTCGACTCCATGGTTGAAACCATTATGTCCGGCATGGCAACGACTACACCGAGATTTTCGGGAGGCTCTATACTTATGACCTCGAACGGCTCGTAGGAACGTATTACCGTGAACCCTCCGAGGATGCACGGTGCCACATTATCCGCATGGAACCCTCCGGATGTTACGTCTTCCGCATGTGCAGCACACAGAACCACTTCGGTATTTGTCAGTTTCTCACCTGTGAGGACGTGAGCCAGATATGCCCCGCCTGCCGCGGATGCTCCTGATGAACCTATACCGCTGCACGGTCTGATACCTTTCTTGATCTTGATCTCGACACCGAAATCGGCATCACATCTTCTGAGGACCTCCGCGGCAGCGATACTGACTGAATTTTTCTTTGGATCCACGGGAATGCCTTCATGACCGGGTCCTGAGATCTCGCTTATCACGATACCCGATTCGATCTTTTTCCCTTCGATCGTGTCAAAGGGATTCTGAAGTGACATCCCGAAGATATCAAAGCCCGGACCGATGTTCGATATCGTTGCCGGAGCTGCAACTTTGACCCATTCGCTCATATGATCACGCAATCCTTCCGTGCGGTGTACTCTCGGACAGTTCATAAACTTTCGTAAGGCATGCCTTCGTCGAACTTATCTCGCGAACCATTATAATCGACATGTTCCATACCCATACGTCTACCGAGGACGACCGATGGATGCTACAAGGGTCTCGAGAAAAAAGAAGATTGCGGTCATTGCGGTGATCGTGATCATCTTCATCGTGTTGGGATTGGGCGAATATTACCATAGCAACACACACGACGGCAACATGCCTGTTGTCACTATGAGCAGCGACGGAAGTTTCACCTATACCATGACCAGCACCTTCGGCGATGGATATCCGGAAGAACGCGGGACCGTAATCATATCCGTTTACGACGGGGCCGTCCTGCTGACAGTATGTGATCTTGCCGAATCTACGACAACGGATATTCCGGAATGGGCATCCGACGGTGACGGTGTCTCTTTCATATACGATGACGATCCAGCCAGTACCGGAATAGGCTCTAAGAATTCGATACTTAACGACACGTATCAGGGCGAAAACACCACAACGGAGTTCGACGGCGAATGCATAGACGTATGCTATTACACCAAATCGGTCGGTGACATCGACTGCAGATATCTTGCAGACGACTGCGGCACGATCTACGAGATCGTGGTGTCCGATGGTGCGGATAATGCATACAGAGAGACCTTCACACTCATCGATAAGGATACAGATCAGGATATTCGCCAATATTAAGAACAGGGTTCAGTATACGGGAAGTATGGTCTCGAACCTGAGGATCGTGGGAATCAGAGGAAAATGCCCTGTGAAAGAGATCGTAGGACATTTCAATTCCGTGGGAAGCGACGTCATTCTGATGGATCCGTCATATGTTTACTGTGAAGAACAGATATTTTCAGCCGTAGAAC
>Ga0172378_10000459_pt1 | contig 35711 bp, 29 predicted proteins | sample GrowelOW332metaG_FD_119755 | JGI IMG/M metagenome (GOLD analysis project Ga0172378, IMG submission 119755) | Groundwater microbial communities from an aquifer near a municipal landfill in Southern Ontario, Canada - Pumphouse #3_1 metaG | ecosystem: Environmental > Aquatic > Deep subsurface >...
AGGGATTATAGAGCTCACGATAACGCCGACTAACGTAAATCATCTCTCCAGCAAATGGATTATCGAGTACATGCGTAACATCTTGTATAATCATAGAAAAGGGGACATTCTCAATTACCATACGCACATATCTTGTATAAGATAATTTGCGTCGGTACTCTCTAATAGCTTTGGCAAAGAGTGAAATTAATAAAGCCAGAAGTGCAATGAGTAAAACACTAGTACTCCAATGCAGGTATAAATCTTTTATGGATGTTTTATCATCGAAGACGTTAAACCATTTATTATTAATCTTTTCATCTATTTTACGTAGCTTTAACTGGAACAGTCCTTCATTTAGGAAATCGATTAAAGCCGTATTATCTAAACGAGTGATAGCTGCATATCGAAGAGGTAATAAATGTGCATCGAACATACGCAACTGCTGTTTCACTCCTAGTGTTTCTAAATAGTCGCGAACAATGACTTCATTACCAAATAGAGCATCGTACCTGCCCTCTAACAATAAATCTAATCCACGCTGGGTACTAAATGTTTTTCTTACTTGAAAGGTACTATCAATAAGCGGTAATAGATAATCTCCTATACCCGATTGAGAGGTAACAACCTCTTTATTATGCAAATCAGCAACTTGGTTATAGGCACTTTTATAACGAGTAGCCATTACATAATGAAGTGTTTGGTAGGGAAAAGTAAAAGCATACTTTTCCATATAGTCGCGTGTCATCACATACCCAAAAATAAGATCTATAGTACCTTTATCTAGCTGCTCTAAAAGCTCTTTTTTAGTATCCATCTGCAAGGTATAGCGCATACCAAGCTCCTCCATCAATGCAACAGAATAATCCACATTATAACCTTGTGGCTTCGCTTGTGCATCCAAATAGCCATATGGTCTATTATCTACACAAATCCCAATTTTTAGTGTTTTTTTGTTATATGTTGTTTGCGCTTGTAAAACAGAAGAAAACAAACAAAGCGACAAAGAAATGACTAAAAAAGATACGCTATCTCGTAGGTATTTTATAAACCTCATACACATCAGTTTTTAGTTTTTTTGTTAATTACTACAATAGAAGACTATCAAACATACAATAAAAATATTAATTAACCATCGTTTCGGCCAAAGAATTAACATTTATAGGAGAAAAAGAAAGCTCAATTACTACCGAAGGCGTTCTGACCGCGCTGCATCTAATCGAAGAAAAATAAAGAGAAGAATACAGAAGCCCCACAAAGAGGAACCGCCATAACTAAAAAAGGGAAGTGGTATACCAATCACAGGAGTTAGTCCGAGCACCATGCCAATATTGATAAACACATGAAACAGAAGAATACTCACTAAGGCATAGCCATACACGCGGCAAAAGGTGTCATGTTGCCTTTCGGATAGGTAGATGAGCCGTAATATCAGGGTTAGGAATAACAATAGAACAAAACTAGAGCCTAAAAAGCCCTGCTCCTCGCCTACCGTACAGAAAATAAAATCGGTATCCTGTTCGGGTACATATTTCAATTTTGTTTGTGTACCATTCAAAAAGCCCTTTCCAATAAACCCACCAGACCCAATGGCTATTTTAGACTGATTGACATTATAACCCGCACCGGATAGGTCCTGTTTTAATCCGAGTAAGACTTTAATACGAACCTGTTGATGTGCCTCTAATATATTATTAAAGACATAATTAGTGGAGAATAAAAACCCAACGGATAGGAGTGGGAATAGCGTAATAATTAGATATCTAGAATAGCGTTTTAATAAAAACTGATAGAGTGCATAAACCACAAAAAGAGCTACGAGTGCTAATTGTACCCATACAATATTAAAAGGGAAATAAACCAAAGAGATCCAAGTGGCTAGTGCAATACAAAGCGCAGAAATAATTAATTGCATACGAGCAACGCGCCATTGCTTAAAATAATTGCCATACATAATGGAGGTGAAAAATTGAATCAACAACATCACTATATATTGCCCCATCACAGTAGGGGTTTCTCCTATAAAGACCTCACTAAAACGTAGGGAAAGGACAAAATAAAGCACTGCACACACCCCCGATAAGAGGATAATGCCGGGCATACCCTCCCGATACAGCATCACTATAAAAGCAAAATAGACCAATGCCGATCCGGTTTCGCGTTGCAAAATAATTAAGCCCAGCGGAAGAAAAATAAGAAAACTTACGCCTAAAACATCTTTCAACTTTTTCATCGAGAAATTATACCTGCTGATAAACTTAGCTAGGGCTAAAGCAGTGGCAAACTTAGCAAATTCCGCGGGCTGAAGACTCACAGGACCTAGATGCAGCCATGAACGAGATCCCTTTACATCTGTGGCTATCACAATTGTTACCATTAAGAGCAATATCATAGCCATGTAGATCAAATAGGCAAAGGTCTTGTAAAACTTACTATCTAACATCAATAACACAAATCCTAATAGGCCCGAGCAACAGATCCACATCAATTGTTTACCCGAGCGACTACTAAAGCTAAAGAAATCGGTTTGCCCATAATCATAACTAGCTCCACAAATACTGAGCCATCCACATGCCACCAGTAGAAGGTAAAGTAGTACGGTAATCCAATCGATGGACCGCATAATATTAACGTTTCTCGTCACCATAATATATCGTTCTATTACTAATCTGTTCTGCTAATTCAATGCTTTTCTCAGACAAGGTGCCTTTTAGATATTGCTCCATCAGTAAAGCACCAATGGGAACACCATAAACAGCACCATAGCCACCATTCTCTACATACACCGCAACAGATATTTTAGGATTTGTTTTAGGCGCAAATCCCATAAATACAGAATGGTCGTGTCCTCTGTTTTGAGCTGTACCTGTTTTACCGCAAACCTCTATATCGGGTAAATTAGCACGACGACAGGTTCCACCCGTAACGGCAAGACGCATTCCATCTATTATATCCTCATAGTATCTGGGCGATATAGAGGTGGTCTTCTTCGTGGTATACAAAGAGTCTAACGATTGGTCTTTTACAGCATGCACCACATGGGGAGTTATATAGGAACCTCTATTGGCTATAGTGGCACCAAGATTGGCTATTTGCAAAGGTGTGAGTAAAATCTCTCCCTGACCAATAGCTATACTGATAATAGTAAGTCCGTTCCACGAGCCTCTATATATACTGTTATAGTAAGCAGCATTGGGAATAAAGCCACGTTTTTCACCTGGCAAATCAATACCTAAACGATAACCGAATCCCATAGATACCATATCGTCTTTCCAAATGGTTAATGCATCCGATGGAGAACGATATTTGTTACTTCCAATCATCCGGAACAATCCCCAGCAGAAATAGGAGTTACAAGAGGTACCTATAGCGGGTATCAAAGAGAGCGGCGCTGGATGCGCATGACAACCTACATGCAACGATCCGTAGGTAAAACCGTGTGAACAGGGAAATTGTGTATCTTTAGTGATAATGCCCTCATTTAAGTAGACAAGTCCTTGGGCTGTTTTAAAAGTAGACCCAGGAGGATAAGTACCCATAATGGAGCGATTGAGCAATGGTTTCTGATGGTCTTGTTGTAGTTTTCTATAGTTGCGACTACGCATATGTCCTACTAAAGAGTTCGGGTTAAATGTTGGCGAAGAAACCATACATAATATCTCACCTGTGGAGGGTTCAATGGCAACTATACTACCAATCTTATTCTTCATCAGCCGCTCACCAAGCAACTGCAATTCAATATCTAGTCCTAAGGATAAATCTTTTCCGTGTACCGGTGCAACATCAAATGCTCCCTCTTCATATTTTCCCTGTATACGTCCGTGTGCATCTCGTAGTAAAATCTCACTTCCTTTTTCTCCACGTAAAATGGTTTCGTACTGTTTCTCTATGCCCTGCTTTCCAATAAAATCGCCACTAATATAATAGGGGTCTTTTTTTACTTCGCGAGGAGAGACCTCACCTATATTACCTAGTAAATGAGCTGCGACGTTATAGGTATACTTACGCACAAATCGACGCTGGACATAAAAGCCTGGAAAATAGAATAATTTCTCATGAAAAACACCAACCTCTTCTGGCGATAGTTGTGTCATGAACGACTGTGGAGTGAAATTAGAAAAACCGGGGTTATGTCTACGGTCTTTCACCTCTTTCATCCGGTCTACAAAATACGCTTTAGATATAGACAGGGCCTTACATAAAGCCATGGTGTCGAGATGTGTCACTTGACGAGGAACAAACAAAACATCGTATGCGGGTTGATTAAACACCAACAGTTTGCCTTTCCGGTCGTAAATAGACCCACGGGCTGGATAAAGTGTTTTGTTTAAAAAAGCGTTGTTATTTGCATATCGCTTATACTCGGTAGACATTATTTGCAGAAAAAAGAGACGCACGATGTACGTTAAAATAATGCAAATGGCAATCAATGCAAAAACATATTTCCGTTTCTCAAATTGAAGTAGACTACTCACGATTATCTCCTTTCTACTGATGATATACCCCAAAGACAGAGGATGGTAAACATAGAGCTAACCAACCATTTGGTAAGTAACAAAGATATATTAATAAAAGAAAAAGCATCTAGAGAGAACAGAACAAGATGATGCAGCAACACTAAAGAGATTAAATATTTCAGAAAGGGAATATGCCCAATAGAATAGACAGAGGGCATCACATCTTCCCACGAATCGTGTGGGGTATACAGATGTAAGATAGGTAATCGGAAAAAGACTAACACTAGCGTAGCAGCGGCATTCACCCCTGGTGTATTAGCAAATAGGTCGATGGCCAATCCAACAAAAAAAGCCCATAACAACTGCTCATTTTTACTCATCTGCGTGTTGAAGCATATAAAAGGGTAGATGTATAAAAAGGGAGTAGCATACCCAAACAGATTGATTGTGTTAAACAACACCACCTGCAAGAGTATCCATATAAAAAATAACCCTAAACGTTTTATTACTGCTAGCTTCATTCTTTCACGGTTTTAGATTCTACCTCAATTCTCTCCTCGCGTTTGTTGTTTGCAATTACGCGGACAGCAGATAGATGTGTCATATCCGTAGATAATTTAACACCTAATATATAAGAAAGACCATCAGGAGCATGATCAATCTTATTGATAACACCTACCATCATCCCCTCAGGGAAGAGTGCCGAATAGCCACTTGTTATAATGGTATCCCCCTTTTGTAGAATAGCATGTGTAGGCAAATCACATAGTTGCGCTTCTTGTGAAGATTCTCCGGTCCACAACAAATAACCAAAAAACTCTTTGTTTTTCAATTTACAGCTAATGGTCGATTTACTATTTAACACAGAAAGCACTAAGGAATAATGAGCAGAAACAGCTCGAACTATTCCTACAATACCATTTCCATTGACCACGCCCATAGCTGGTTGAATACCATCTTTGGCACCTTTATTTAAAGTAATGTAATTGTTTAGATGATTTACACTGTTGTTGATAACACGCGCATCATACAGTGTATAATCGGCAAACATAGGGGTTTGCTCCAGCGAACGATACAAAGAATCTTGTTGTTGCTTATTGAGTTGTTGTTGTAAGAGTGTTAGCTCCTGTTGTAAACGAATATTGGAACTCACCAATGAATCGTTTTGCTCTCTAAGATTAAAATAGGAAGATATGCCGCCAGTAACATCATAGAAAGAGCCAACTAATCTATTACAAGAGGTAAAATAGACGCCTTGTTGATAATAATTGAAATTGATTATCAAAACAAAACTAGCAAACTCCAATAATAGAAAAAGAAAAATATAATTATGATGAACTAAGAAACGTATGAGGTGCCGCATATCAAATTGAAAAGAAAGAAACACTACTAGAGCTATAGCCGTAAGAAAAGAGAGCTACAATTCTAGTAGTGTTTCGATATTTATACTATCGCATTAAGAAAGAGAATCGATCTACATTCTTTAAAGCTATACCTGCTCCTTTAGCAACCGAGTGCAAAGGATCGTCAGCAATATGGAAAGGAATATTTATCTTATCTGTTAAACGCTTATCTAGACCTCTTAGCAAAGCACCACCACCCGATAAATAGATACCATTGTGCACAATATCCGCATATAACTCAGGAGGTGTCTTTTCTAAGGCACTCAACACAGCTGCTTCAATTTTCAAAATAGATTTGTCAATACAATGTGCTATCTCTTGATAACAAACACGCACCTCCATAGGCAGTGCAGAGATACGATTTGGTCCGTAAACCTCGTAATCTTCTGGCGCATCTTCTCCTAAGTCAACCAAAGCTGCACCAACATTAATCTTGATACGCTCAGCCATTCGCTCACTAACCTTTACGTTATGTTGACGACTCATATACTCTTGGATATCAAAAGTCAAATCATCACCAGCAATACGGATAGAGTTATTAGAGACTAAACCGCCCATAGAGATTACCGCAATCTCTGTAGATCCACCACCAATATCAACAATCATGTTTCCAATAGGAGCCTCAACATCTAAGCCAATACCTAGAGCTGCCGCCATTGGTTCAAATAAAAGATATACATCGCGACCGCCAGCATGTTCAGCTGAATCTCTAACGGCACGTAGTTCTACCTCTGTACTACCAGATGGTACACCAATCACCATACGTAAAGATTGGAAGAACAAACTGTTATTTCGCTTGTTAATCATCTTTATCAAACCCCTTATCATCTGTTCACAAGCATAGAAATCAGCAATAACACCATCTCGTAGAGGACGGACAGTACGTATATTGTCGTTCGTCTTCTCATACATCAGCTTGGCTTTATCACCCACCGCAATCATCCGGTCTGTGCGTCTATCTAAAGCCACTACAGAGGATTCATCTACTACTATCTTATCGTTACACATAATAATAGTATTGGCAGTACCAAGGTCCATTGCTATTTCACGGGTAAATGAAAATAATCCCATTTTTTCTACTATTAATTTAATGTTTAAAGTGTCTTACTCCCGTAGTAACCATCGCAACATCATGCTCGTTACAATAATCAAAAGAGAGGCTATCTCTTATCGAGCCACCAGGTTGAATAACAGCTGTTATTCCCTCATTAGCGGCCAGTTCTACACAATCAGGGAAAGGGAAAAAGGCATCCGATGCCATCACAGCTCCATGCAAATCAAAACCAAAACTTTTAGCTTTTTCAATAGCCTGCTTCAACGCATCCACGCGCGAGGTCTGCCCTACTCCACTAGCAAGCAACTGTTTATCTTTTGCTAACACAATAGCGTTCGACTTGCTGTTTTTCACAATTTTATTGGCAAAAAGCATATCGTCTATTTCTGCTGCAGAAGGTTCGCGTTGCGTTACAACCTTTAAATCTAATTCTGTCTCTATTTTTTCATCTCTTTCTTGTACCAAAACACCGTTAAGTAAAGAACGGAACTGACCATGAGGCAATTCCACCTCTTTTCGTACAAGAATGATTCTATTTTTTTTCTGTCCTAACACATCCAATGCATCTACATCGTAGTCGGGAGCAATAATAACCTCAAAGAAGAGTTTATTAATCACCTCAGCCGTTTCTAAATCGATAACCGCATTCGTTATAAGTACACCTCCAAAGGCAGAAACGGGGTCGCCGGCTAACGCATCTTTCCATGCAGAGAGCACGGTTTCACGAGAAGCCAAGCCACAAGCATTGTTATGCTTCATCACCACAAACGAAGTCTCGCTAAATTCATCAATCAAATGAATAGCTGCATCAATATCTAAAAGGTTATTATAAGAGATCTCTTTGCCATGTATTTGATCAAATAGTGCATCTACATCGCCATAGAAGAAACCCTTTTGATGTGGATTCTCACCATATCTAAGCATCTTTTGATTATCAAAAGAACGACGAAAAGCTGTAGGCTCTTCTTGGTCAAAATAATTAAAGATAGCAGAGTCATAATTAGAAGATACAGCAAAAGAGGCTTTAGCCATCCATCGGCGTTCTGCCAAGGTAGAAGCTGCACCATGATCGTTTAATATATCTAATAAAAAGGAGTACTGCGCTTGAGATGCAGTGACCAAGACATTTTTGAAATTCTTTGCAGCAGCTCGTATCAAGGAGATGCCACCAATATCAATCTTTTCAATAATAGCAGCCTCTTCCACTCCCGAAGCAACAGTTGCCTCAAAAGGATATAAATCGACTATAACCAAATCGATTTCAGGAATCTCGTACTTCACCATCTGATGAATATCCTGTTCCAGTTCTCGGCGACAGAGTATGCCACCAAACACCTTTGGATGTAATGTTTTTACTCTTCCTCCTAAAATAGAAGGATAGGAAGTTAAATCTTCAACAGATTTACAGGGATAACCTAATGACTCTATAAATTGTTTTGTTCCTCCTGTGGATAGGAGTTCAACTCCTTCTTCGTGTAGTTTTTTTATAATTTCGGTTAGTCCTTCTTTATGATAGACCGAAATTAGTGCACGCTTAATTGATCTTATTTCCGACATGTTACTTAAGAATTCGTTCGTAGGCTCAAAGATAACTCAATACAACGTAATAGCCTTGTTATATTACACTTTTTAACTTAAAATTTTCAAGTCTATTATACACCATTTTACACCCAACATTTAGGGTATTTGCCACCACGGTTAAGCTAGAATTGGAAATAGATAAAGGGCTGTATATCACTACTTTTAAGCTGAATAATCCAAAAAACGAGCAGTGTAAAAAGGATTACTTTAAGTGCCATAGGCATCGCAATAATTTTCGCTTTAAAACGATCTTGCCAAACATCGGGAGAGAAATGTAAAACCAAAGCTAAAAGCAACATCAAAAAGACTTTCCAATACCCTAGCAACAATTGACCCGCTAACTCAGGATGAAATTGCGTTGTTATTTGCCGCAACATATCCATGGAAGAGGAGAAATCTTTATTCCGAAAAAAGATCCAACAAAAGCAGACAAAATGAAACGTTAGAAAAACGGATAAAAACTTTTTCCAGCCAACAAGGGCCGAACTTTCTTCTTTTATTACATACTTTTTCCACGCTTTATGCACCGCCAGAGCACTACCATGAAGCGCACCCCACAACACAAAGTTCCACGAAGCGCCATGCCAAAGACCACCCAACAGCATTGTTAAAAAGAGGTTGACATACATACGAATCGTTCCTTTTCTGTTTCCGCCCAACGAGATATAAAGATAGTCGCGGAGCCAAGTAGAAAGAGAGATATGCCATCTGCGCCAAAACTCCGTAACAGAGGAGGATTTATAGGGGGAGTTAAAATTAATAGGAAAGCGAAAGCCCAGTAAAAGAGCTATACCAATAGCCATATCACTATAGCCCGAGAAATCACAATAAATCTGTATGGCATAGCCATAGGTACCCATTAGATTCTCGAGTCCCGAATAGAGTGTGGGTGCATCAAAGATGCGTTCTACAAAGTTCACACTAATATAATCAGAGATAATCATCTTTTTAAACAGTCCGCAAAGCAGCAGAAAAACACCCTCGCCAAACATCGCCTTACTCACAAAGAGTGGTTGCCTAATCTGCGGAATAAAATCTTTGGCACGTACAATGGGTCCGGCCACTAGTTGCGGAAAGAAAGAGACATAAAAAGCATAATCGAGCAAGCGGTTTAAAGGTTGTAGAGAACCTCGATACACATCGATGGTATAGCTCAACGATTGGAAAGTGAAAAAAGATATACCCACCGGCAAAAAGATATCGGAGGGAACAAAAGGTGCATCCGTAAAGAGTGGATAAAAAGCAACAAGTAGGAAATTGGTATATTTAAAATAGCATAAGAGTCCTAAGTTAATGCCCAAGCTCAGCAGTAGCAGCAGTCGCTTACGCAGTGGCGAAGCCTGCTGGGTGATATGTTCTGCAATATAAAAATCGGAGAGAGTAACAACCCCAAGCAAAAAGAAATAGAACCCACTACTTTTGTAATAAAAATAATAGGAGAATAGCGTCACGAACAAGATACGCAAGGTATCCCGCTTATTAAGCATATAATAAAGCAAAGTAAAGGCTGCAAAAAGAAAGAGGAACAGCCCACTACTAAACATCAAAGGCGATTGCACATCGTAGGTAAACACCTTTGCTAATTTCTCTATATCAATTGGAAACATCATCATTATAAGCTTTAATTAACGCTTCATACAGGAGTGCGCCCTGTACCTTATATCCTTCTGGTGTAAAATGGATCCGATCTCTGCGCATATAATCCCCTTTGACCCAATTCTTACAAGCATATCTTCGTCCACCAACAATAGCATACAAATCCCAATACGCCAGTTTGTTTTGGTTACAGAAAGCAACAATATTTTGCGATACAACCTCTGTCCGCACATTGGGTATCTTGCGCCAACGTCTACGTAGATAGGAGCCTGGAGGGGTGGTAACCAGAAAAACAACCCCAGGATTAGCTTGACGTAAGAGATAGATTAAATTAGAGAGCTGCAGCGTATGCATCGACCGATGATAACGCCTGTCGTGTGCCTCGTTCGTACCAAAGGAGAGCAGGATTAAGTCGGGGTGTCGCTCGGTAACACGTTGAATCATATCTTCGCGGGTAAACCGATTGGTGGTAGCACCATTAACTCCAATTATATCATAAAGAATACCACTTTTACCAGTAGGCTCTGCTAGTCCATTAGTGCCATAGGTCACTTCCTTAGGATAAGCCGCATCGGCACCAAAGGCGTTTTCTAAAAGAGTGCGCACGGTATAGGGAAAGATATGCCCCCGCACATGTGAATCGCCAATATGTACAATACGTACCACCTCTTTTTTTTGAGCGATACGTAGAAAGAGGGGTGCCAAGGTGTTATAGGGGTCGATAATGGTATCGGTTTGAATCCCTTTAAACAGCAATGGCATCACATCTTGCACCTCCATAAGATCAAAAGAGGAGGTGTAATCGCGCAGTTCAGTGGCACAAAGGAGTGGCGCATCTATCCGCTTTACGGGCACCATATCCTGTGCAAAGACAAGCATAGGTAGCCATAAAAAGAGAAGGCATCCATATATTCTATTTCTTCTGTCTATCATATTTCTCCTTATCATACAACATGGTTTCAAAGAGCAACGTAGCTAAACGCGCACCTCCACGAAAATTAATATGGGTATAATCGTAATTGGCTAACGAGGGTTTAGCATGTACAAACGTGGCCATACTCCCTTCGCCACCCATGCCTTCGAACATGTTCCAAAAAGCAATACGAGACTCGTAAGCTATTTGTTGTTGGTAGCGGACCATACTCTTTACCCCCTTCATGGTAACAAATGTACCCTGCTCATTTTTAACATCTCTATCCCCCACCGACAAGAGCAAAAAGCCCGCCTGTGGAAAACCTTTTTTTAGATGCGCAATGGCATTTACCATACGTTTCTGGTAGTAGTCGTAATTGGTGCGACTCTTAGTCACCACATTCAATCCATATTCTAGAATAATTAAATCGTAGGGGCGCAGTGCATTCAGCTGTTGTAGCATAGTTAGTGGGAAATGAGAAACAGTGAAGCCCGCACTTCCTCTAATAGCAAAATTATCTAACACAATACCATCATTTCCCTCCATCGATACACCATAACATTTTAGTGTGGGCGATGCAGGCAATTGCCAACGCACTTTACCCATCTTACCCCATACGGTGACCTGCTCCATCTTCTGTGTGGCACGTAGCGTATGCTTCTTACGCTTACCACCATTCAATCGAGAGGAGATAACTAGCGGCTCTTCGGCCAGATAAAACAGCGAGGATTGTGCACAAGAATCGAGTCGTGTGCCATAAGAGGTCTGTCCTTTTAGTTGAACAACAGCCGCTTCTTTGGGGATAAAATAGGAGCCCGATAAAGTGCTATATTTTGAATAGAAGCTAGCGGTATCGGTAGAAAAATGGCTCTCCCATCCTTTAAAGAAATGGCGCACCGTTTTGCGAAACCCATAGGTAGGCGATGTGATGCCCACAAACCCTACACCACAACCACCATATTTATCTTGCAGCAGATTTCTTAAATCGCCAGTAAAGATATCTCCCTCAATAAAGGAGTCGCCAATAACGGCAATACGAATGGGTTGTTTTCTCTTTTTAGCCGCATCCACTGCCCTATAAAAGGGCTGCATACCACGTTGGGTTGAATCGGCATAGTCCACAATACAACTCATCCCCTCTTTACAGCTATCCACTTTTTCTTTTTGTGGCGGGGGTGGCGGCAAAGGCAACTCCGCACTTAGTTCGGTCTCTTCGGGAGAGAGTGGTTGCACCAGCACATCCGAGAGCAATTCTACTTTTTTGAGCGGCACGTCAAAAACGGTAACAGAGGGAAGCAATCCCATAAACAGAAGTATGCCTAACAGAGAACAAGCAAAGACGGGTGTCTTCGATATATAATTTTTCATAAATTAAAACCTTTTTTCAGTGCACAAAGATAAGGATTATAACGAAACAGCTAGTAAAATTGTCTATTTTTGTAATCATACGTTTTCTGGCTTTACCTAAAACCAATAGAAGCCTACTCTTTGTCTACGCCAAGCCTGAAAAAGTAGTGCTAAAAGCGTGTCGCAAAGGAAGGAACTCTGCATACTGCAGAGGCGGTAGAAGAAACAAATCTGCAAGATTTTGTGTAAAAAGAGAGAAGAATTATGTTGTAAAATATAATAAAAACTAAAATTCACCGCATTTGTTGCTATTTGAACTACATTTGTAATGAACTAAAATAGATAATCATGGTAAAAATAAAAAAAGAGGCCGCATTAAACTATCATTCTTGTGGTAAACCTGGTAAGATTGAGGTGGTCCCTACTAAACCCTATAGTACACAAACGGACCTTTCTTTAGCCTACTCACCAGGAGTAGCAGAGCCCTGTTTAGAAATTGAAAAGGACCCAGAAAACGCCTATAAATATACTGCAAAAGGAAATCTTGTAGCAGTAATCTCTAATGGAACAGCTGTTTTAGGATTAGGTGATATTGGTGCACTCGGTGGAAAACCGGTTATGGAGGGTAAAGGACTTCTGTTTAAAATCTATGGTGGCATCGATGTTTTTGATATTGAGTTAGACGAAAAAGACCCCGAGAAATTTATTCAAGCTGTAAAAGCGATTGCACCAACCTTTGGTGGTATCAATCTAGAAGATATAAAAGCGCCCGAATGTTTTGAGATTGAGCGCAGACTAAAAGAGGAGTTAGACATTCCAGTAATGCACGACGACCAACATGGTACGGCCATCATTTCTAGTGCTGGTTTACTTAATGCTTTGGAAGTAGCCGGTAAAAAGATTGAAGAGGTAAGAGTCGTTGTTAATGGTGCGGGTGCATCGGCCACCTCTTGTACCAAATTATATATAAAGCTAGGTGTCAAGAAAGAGAATATCCTAATGCTCGATAGCAAAGGGGTTATCACAAGCGATAGAGAAAACCTTACGGAAAACAAACGTTTCTTTGCAACAGAGCGACGAGATGTACATACCCTAGAGGAGGCCATCAAAGGAGCTGATGTATTTTTAGGCCTTTCAAAAGGAAATGTTTTGTCGCAAGATATGGTGCGTAGCATGGCTAAATCGCCTATCGTATTTGCCCTTGCCAATCCGGTTTCTGAAATCTCTTACGAGGATGCAATGGCCTCTCGACCAGATGTGTTAATGTCTACAGGACGTTCCGACTATCCCAACCAGATAAATAATGTAATTGGTTTTCCCTATATCTTCCGTGGTGCACTAGACACACATGCCACCACCATTAACGAAGAGATGAAGCTAGCGGCGGTACATGCCATTGCCAATTTGGCCAAACAACCAGTACCTGAAATTGTTAACTCCACCTATCATGTTAATAACTTTAGCTTTGGACCTAGTTACTTCATTCCAAAACCAGTCGATCCACGACTCATTACAGACGTCTCTATGGCGGTAGCTAAAGCTGCTATTGCATCGGGCGTTGCACGCCACGTTATTCAAGACTGGGATGCTTATCGTCTACAACTAAAAGAGTTGATGGGACAAGAGAGTAAACTAACCCGACAACTTTACGATACAGCAAGAAGAGACCCACAACGTGTTGTCTTTGCAGAGGGTAATCACCCTAATATGCTAAAAGCAGCGGTGGAGGCCAAAGCAGAGGGCATCTGTCACCCTATCCTTTTAGGTAATGATGAGCAAATTAAGAAACTATCTAGCGAGCTCAAGCTAAACATGGAGGGCATTGAGGTGATCAATCTACGCGATGATAAGCAAAATGAACGACGCGAAAACTATGCGCGTATCTTATCGGAGAAAAGAGCTAGAGAGGGTGCTACCTTCCAAGAAGCCAATGACAAGATGTTTGAGTGTAACTATTTTGGTATGATGATGGTAGAAACAGGCGATGCGGATGCCTTCATCACGGGTATCTACACCAAATATTCTAACACCATTAAAGTGGCTAAAGAGGTAATTGGTATTCGTGAGGGACTGGACCATTTTGGTACAATGCATATCCTTAATTCTAAAAAAGGTACCTATTTCTTAGCAGACACGCTGATTAATAGACATCCAAACACAGATACATTGATTGACCTAGCTAAATTAGCCGAACAATCGGTTCGTTTCTTCAATCACGAGCCTGTTATAGCTATGATCTCCTATTCTAACTTTGGATCGGACAAAGAGGGAAGTCCTAAGAAAGTACACGAAGCTATCAACTATATGCACCAAAATTATCCAGAGCTAGCCATTGATGGTGAGATGCAGGTTAATTTTGCAATGGACAGAAAACTACGAGATGCTAAATATCCATTTACACGTCTGAAAGGAAAAGATGTAAACACACTTGTTTTCCCTAACCTTAGCTCCGCTAATACTTGCTATAAGTTTATCCAAGCCATGCAGCCAGAAGCTGAACTCATAGGACCTATCCAGATGGGACTAAACAAGCCTATTCATTTTACGGATATTGAGAGCTCGGTAAGAGATATTGTGAACATCACTGCTATTGCTACCATTGATGCCATTGTTGAGAAAAAGAAAAAGAATAACTAATCTATAAAAATAAATGGTTGTGATAAGCATGCTTATCACAACCATCTTTTACACCAATGAAAAAATCTTTATCTACCCCACAGATGATATTACTAGCCATTGCTTGGATAGTTTTATGCTTTATTGTTTTAACCTCTGCCAAAGAGATTAACGGTCCGGTTATCTTATCGGTTATTATGTCGGGCTGTTTAGTAATGATACCTATCTATAAATCGTTCAAAAGAAAAAAGTAAGCACTCGTCACTTTTTGGAAAGAAACTTTAAGAGAGAGTTGTTTGTATATATTCTAGCGTAAAAACAACAAGTGCTCACCATTTTTTAAAAAAAGAAATGGGTAAAAGATAAGCCACTAGAAAAAATAGCAACTATCCAAAGTAGCAATAGCAACCATTTTACCCAAGTAGCCATCGGTCTCCAATGAAAGAGTTGACGCAACAGGGCAAACAAAAAGCCAAACAGTGGTATGGCTAACACCATTAAGAAAGAGGAGCCAAACAAGATGTTTTGATCTAATGGTAAAGAGCAAACAGAGATAGAGCTGTTGGCAATGAAAGGCAGTGCACCCAATGCTGCAAAACTACCGCCTGCAAAGAGCAGACTAAATAGTGCTATAAAAAGTGCACCTACGGCATAGATTACAGCAAGTAAAAGTGGGAAACAAAAAATAGCCAATAGAATCAAAAAGACTTTTTTAAAGGTAGCAGAGCTATCCTTTTTTAGATGTGCATTCATCTGTTCATATCCACTTCTTACCGTTTCGCCAATACTCTCCACTGTGACCATCTTACCATGCATACGCAACTTATCTGTGGCTGTTTTTGCCTCGGGTATTACAATCATTGCAATGACATATATAATAAGTGGAGCGCCATATCCTAATAGAGCAAACACAATAAAGGCAATACGTATCAAGGTAACGTCCCAACCTAAATAGGCTGACAAACCGCTACATACTCCTCCTAAGATTCTATTATCTGGGTCGCGAAACCATTTCTTGGCATTAATATAGGTCTTCTTTGAACCGCTACTCTCCTCCTCTTCCGATGCAGTGCTTTTCGATTGACGAGAAGCATGTGCTGCGTCAGACTCCGAGTCGAACTCCTCTGGATTTCCCATACGCTCTATCACCTCTTTTACATAGGCAATCTCTATCACCTGAGAACCTTTAGCCAGTTTAGCATTAAAGTGCTCGGCTATTCGTGTCTCTAAATCGTGAACAATCTCGTTACCACCCTCTTCATGCTCGTAATATAGATGCAGATTGGATAGATAATTATTTAATAGTTGATAGGCATCTTCGTCTATACAAAAGACACTACCTCCTAAATTAACGGTTACTGTTTTTTTCATATTCTTACTTATTAATTTGTCGTTTTTTCTGTGGATACTAGAAAGACTATAGCTGTTTCTAATTTTACTGCTACCATCATTTTTCTGCTACAATCATTTACGATTCTTTAACCATAGTTGTTTCTGTAACGGTTGTTCTTTTTGCAGGCTTTACGGTTGCAGTTGTTTTTTCTGCTGTGGCTGCTGCCTCCGATTCTGTTGTTGCTGCTGCATCTATTGTTACTGCTTTTTCTGCTCCCGCTGTATCTACAATTGTTGCATCTACTGCTGCTTTATCTACCGCTGTTGGTGCCGTGGTTGGTGCCGCTGCCGGCGTACCTTTAATATGTGCAACCGTGGCTGTTAAATCGTCCCACGATTTCTCTAACTCATTTAACAACAACTCGCCTTGTTGGGTTAAGCGATAATATTTACGTGGGGGACCTTGCGTAGATTCTATCCACTCATAGGTTAACTGCTCGTCATTCTTAAGGCGCGTGAGCAAAGGATAAAGGGTACCCTCTACAATAATCAACTTGGCTTTTTTTAATCGTTGAATAATATCTGAAGCATACGATGGCTCCCGATATAAGATCAACAAAATACAATATTCCAGTATTCCTTTTCGCATTTGCGACTTCATATTATCTACATTCATTGCTTTATTCTTTAGGATGGGTCAAATATATACATTTATATGGTACTATGTTATGCATAGTACCATATATTATATTTTATTTAGATAATAGAAGGTCAAAAGTATTAAAACCTCTATAAATATATCTTTATTAAAGAATTATTTATTCTGTTAACATAAAAACCGATGACTGCTCTTGCTGCATCTGGATACAAGCACCTATTGGTTCTTGTTACCGCCGGCAGCTTGTAAACAACCTCTACTAGTGGTAAACAAAAAGAGGCACAATCATTACCACAAATTTGGCTTTGATCTCTCTTCAACATGTGTTGTATTAGTAAGAGAAAAAACAGTCAACTTAAATAGTTAACTCACGCCCCTTCAACCGGTAATTTTCCCGATGTTTCATCTGGTAGTCACGACTACCTAACTGGTTCACCGTGACTACCTAACTGGTTCACCGTGACTACCTAACTGGTTCACCGTGACTACCAGATGAATCAACAGCTATAGTTGTAGTGGCTAGAAACTGTTTTTAATAGAATAAAATGCTCTATACTATTTGTTAGGGAGAGTAGGTAGCATTACAACACCACGTTTTTTACGACCATCCATCTTTATCACGAGTGGCCACTCAAAACGAACGTGGCGCAAATATTCGGTTTCTTCCACTGCGGGTTGCGCATCCAAAAAGGCTTGTTGATAAACACCATCGCGCATAAAATCGTTAATCGTAAAATAGCCTACACCAAACGATGTTAAGTTTTGAAAGAAATGGGTACCCTGACTTGGATCAACGCGATAGTTTTTCAGACCTGCTTCTACAATAACACTAGTCCGCGAAATATGCGACCATTTGACTGGAATGCCTAACCACTTATCGCTACTACCCCATCTACCAGGCCCTACTAGAATATAATTGCTATCTTGCTCTATGAACGCTTGGTTCATCTTTTCTATTTCGGCGGCAATAAGAGGATTGTTAGCCGCGGTATAATTGGTCGTTTTAACGTAAATAACATCGCATACATCTTCAATAAGACCATGGCCTAACGAATTATCCGATTTTAATAGCACATCCGTATCGGGTATCAACGATAAATCTTCCTCGAGCACAGCACTGCAATCTACAATGGGCCGGATTTGTAGCACATAGAAAGAGCCTTTTACTTTACCATCTACGGTAGACTCTAAGGTGACAGCAAACTCTACCTCCACAGGACGTTTAATATATTCCTGCCCATATTTTAAGATGAGTTGTAACAGTTCTGCTAAGGGAAAGACATGATGCTGCAACACATTGACAAAGGTGATGAGCTTTCTCCCACCACGATAAACACCATCTCTAATCACTTGGTCGTGCGGATCGAACGTGGAAGCGATATAGCGTAAAGAGCCATCGTTTTCCGCATCCTTAACGTTCAACCGGAGTAGATTAAAACCATCGTCTACCGAGAAATCGTGCAGATTGTTTAAATCTAAGCCATAAAATTGGGTTTGTGTTTCTCGCAGAGCCAGCTCCATCTCACTAAGCTGTAGTATCTTATGGGGATGATAGGGAGAAAAGCGCAAGGTCATACCACCATCTACAATATATTTACCCAGTCCTAGAGCTAGATTGACAATGCCCTCTTCTACCTTCTCGTTTCCTATTGGGTAGTAGTTCAACGATCGTGCCACACCCGACATGTTGGGATAGAACCGATCAATATACTGTGTACCCACTACTTCTTGCAAAATAACAGCCATCTTCTCTTGGTCAATCACACTAGAGGTGGCCTGCATATAGGCTTTACTATCTCTATAATAGACCGATGCATAAACCCCTTTTATAGCGGTAGATACCATCTCTAACATCTCGTTTTTATCCTCCATATGTGGCACCATGTAGGTGGAATAGATACCTGCAAAGGGTTGATAATGTGAGTCTTCTAACAAACTAGAGGAACGCACGGCAATAGGCCCCTTAACAGCATCGAAGAAGGTACCAAAATCATCGGTTAACCGACTGGGCAATTTAGCACGTAAGAACTGTTTTAAGATTAAATCGTCAGACGTGTCCGAAAGGGCTATTTGATACAGGTTGTTGGTTTGCATAAACTCATCAAAGATGTCGGTGCATAACACAACGGTTTTTGGTATAACCACTCGTGCATTATCAAACTGGTCGAACTCTGCATGGTGCTTTATAATATTATCAATAAAGGCCAAACCACGTGCTTTTCCGCCTAATGAGCCCTCTCCAATACGTGCAAAATTGGAATAGCTATCAAAACGGCCACGTTCAAAAACGGCCACAATACCTTGATTCTTCATCTTTCGGTATTTAACAATGGCATCAAATATAATTTTCCGATGGATATCTACATCTTTTAGCAGATTACAGGTGATCTCTTTCAAAAAGGCTGCGGGCGGAAAAACAGCACGAGAATAGAGCCATCGGGATATATGGTTTCTACTTACATGATACAAAAAGGACTCTGCAGGCACTGCAAATAGAATGTTTTGTAACTCTTTTAGATTATGCACACGGGCAATCTCCTCTTGGGTGGTAGGATTCTTAAAGATAAAATCGCCAAACCCAAAATTGGAGGAGACGGCTACCTGCAAGTCAACTCCAATCTTCTTGGAGTTCTTATCAATAAAGGAGGCATTATAATGCTGTGCATAGGCTTTGTTTTCTCTATCAGAAGATTGAATGATGATAGGCAGAAATTTATTCTGCTTACGCACACTAGCACAAAACTTGATGCCGGCTCGCTTATCAACCAATCCATTGTGTTTAAAACTTACATCGGAGATAATGCCCAATAGATTGTCTTGAAAACGATCATAGATCTGCTCGGCTTCTTCATAATTACGAACAAGCACAATCTTAGGACGACCACGCATACGCAGCGTGCTCTGGTGGGCATTCAACGCTTCGGTAGAGAACTCTTGACTTTGCTTGAGCACAAACTTATAGAGATTCGGCAAGATAGAGGAGTAAAAACGGATGGAGTCTTCTATTAACAGAATAATCTGCACCCCCACCTCCTTCACATCGTGCTCTAGGTTCATCTTGTCCTCTATCAACTTAATGATAGACAAGAGCAAATCGGTGTTGCCTAACCAACAAAACACATATTCAAAAATAGAAAGATCTTCGTGCGCCATACGGTTGGTTATACCATGTGAAAATGGCGTGAGCACTACCAATGGAATCGACGTAAATTTCTCCTTTATGCTACGTGCTATCTGAAAGACATCACTATTGTCGGCTGCCGGCATACAAATCACTAAATCGAACACCACGTTTTTTAGCCGGTCTAGCGCATCTTGTTTAGTGGAGACCTGGGTAAAACGCGGTGGATAGCGTAAACTAAGATCTGTATATTCATTAAACAGTTTTTCGTCGATGCGCCCATCATCTTCCAACATAAAAGCGTCATAAGGATTGGCTATGAGCAACACGTTAAAAATACGCTTTGTCATCAAATTTACAAACGACGTATCTTTAAAATAAAACTGGTCAATTTCTAATGTACCATGCATATATTTATTTATTTTAGGGTATAACAAATATGAAGATAATTATTGACTGGAGCAATAAAAAACATAGTAAAAGAGAATTAAAACATAAGTTTTTAAGATTTTGAGAACGTTTTCTAACAAGATGAAAAAAAAACCGCTTTTTGACACTTCATGAAGCGTTTGTTAAATGTAACTTTTTATCATATTTAACGGAAATTTACCACAGAACAGACGCTGTAAAACAATAAATTACATATATTTGCAGCAAAGACACTGACAATTTAATAGTAACCAATAAAAAACATACTATGAATATTGAAAAGATTATTGCTTCTTTAGAAGCAAAACACCCTGGAGAATTAGAATATCACCAAGCGGTAAAAGAGGTACTGATTTCTATTGAAGAAATCTACAACCAACATCCTGAGTTCGAAAATGCTAGTTTAATTGAACGACTAGTGGAACCGGATAGAATCTTCACCTTTAAAATTCCATGGGCAGATGACAATGGAAAAGTACATGTTAACATTGGTTACCGCGTACAATTTAATAACGCAATTGGCCCTTACAAAGGCGGCTTGCGTTTTCATGCATCGGTCAACTTATCTATACTTAAATTCTTAGGCTTTGAGCAAACCTTTAAAAATGCACTAACTACTTTACCTATGGGTGGAAGTAAAGGTGGATCCGATTTCTCTCCTCGCGGAAAAAGTGACGCGGAGATTATGCGTTTCTGCCAAGCTTTTATGTTAGAACTATGGCGCCACGTGGGACCAAACATGGATGTACCTGCTGGTGACATCGGCGTTGGCGGTCGCGAAATTGGCTACCTATTTGGCATGTATAAAAAATTGACACGTGAATTTACAGGAACCTTTACAGGTAAGGGACTAGAGTATGGTGGCTCGCTAATACGCCCTGAAGCTACTGGTTTTGGCGGTTTATATTTTGTGAAACAGATGCTAGAGACCAAAAATCTTTCGCTTGAAGGCAAAACCATTGCTGTTTCTGGTTTCGGAAATGTGGCATGGGGAGCTATCACAAAAGCTACCGAGATGGGTGGAAAAGTGGTGACTATCTCAGGACCTGACGGCTATGTATACGATCCAGACGGTATCTCAGGCGAGAAGATTGATTACTTATTAGAGCTTAGATCATCGGGTAACGATATTGTTTCACCATATGCTGAAAAATATCCTTCTGCTACCTTTATTGCAAATCACCGTCCTTGGGAGGTAAAAGTGGATATCGCGCTACCTTGCGCTACTCAAAATGAGTTAAAAGGTGAGGATGCAGCATTGCTTATTAGTAATAATGTGATTTGTGTGGGCGAGATATCCAACATGGGATGTACACCAGAGGCTATTGATGCTTTTATTGAACACAAAATATTATTTGCACCTGGTAAGGCAGTAAATGCTGGTGGTGTGGCTACCTCTGGTTTGGAGATGTCGCAAAATGCAATGCACCTAAGCTGGGGCGCTAAAGAGGTAGACGAACGTTTACATAATATCATGCACGGTATACATGCACAATGTGTGGAATACGGAACAGAAAAAGATGGCTACATCAACTATGTTAAAGGAGCAAATATTGCGGGCTTTATGAAAGTGGCACATGCTATGATGGCACAAGGTGTTGTATAGTTCCATTTTTAAATACTAACCTAAAAAAAAGCATATCTAAATTAGATATGCTTTTTTTATGTACTGTTTTAGGTAAACACAATCAACAGGAATCGGCTCCACTTAGCGGACCCTCTTTTTTAGTAGTAGAGGGGAGCGATTTTTTCTCACTCCGTCCATACCGCCGCAAAGCATCGGATAAAATCCACTGTAACTGTCCATTTGTACTACGAAACTCATCTGCAGCCCATTTTTCAATAGCCTTCATGGTCTGACTATCTACACGTAATGCAAATTTTTTTATTGCTGCCTCTTCTTTACTCATTCTCTTTTTACTACTAACAGCATCGGGACTACAGCTACACAAATGCCATATAGATGGGTTGTATAGGTGTAAATCCGTTATGCTCTTTCATTGACTCCCCTACAAACTTCCCCCTAAGAGAGAGAAAGATTATAGCATTTATAACTTTGATAGACTTTCTAACTGCTTCTACTAAAAAGCTGACATAGATGGGCAGCTTATTGGTTTAATGTTCCCGCATTAATAACAGGTTGAGCGGCCTCGTCGGCACATAAAACAACCAATAGATTACTTACCATAGCTGCTTTGCGTTCATCATCCATATCAATAATGTCATCATTCTTTAACTTGTCTAGTGCCATCTTAACCATCGATACGGCTCCCTCTACAATCTTCTCTCTTGCAGAGATAATGGCAGATGCTTGCTGTCTACGCAACATCACAGAAGCAATCTCTGGAGCATAAGCTAAGTAGTTAATACGTGCTTCCATCACATTGATTCCAGCCATCGACAACCGACTGTTAAGATGTTCTACCAACTGCTCATTAACGGTTTCATTGCCACTACGCAGGGTTATCTCTGATCCCTCGGCTTCATTCTCATCATAAGCAAACTGACCAGCCACCTGACGCAAGGCTGCATCGCTTTGAATCTTTACGAAATTTTCAAAGGCGTTCATTCTACCTACTATCACATCTTCTACTTCGCCGGCCTTATTGCTTCTGGTTTTCTTAGCCATGGTCTGCGAATCAATCTCAAACATCGCTTTATAGCTGTTACTCAATTTCCAAACTACCACAAGTCCAATTAAAACTGGGTTTCCAACTTTATCGTTCACCTTTATGGGAGCAACATCTAAATTTCTAGCACGATACGATAATTTCTTTTTACTGTAAAAAGGATTGACCCAAAAGAATCCAGTGGCGGAAAAAGTTCCTATATAAGCTCCAAAAAATATCATAACACGCATCTCATTGGGCTCTAATGTCATAAACCCAAAAAAGAAGATTAGCCAGGTAATCCCAGATAAAATTATTAACGCAATCACTGCGGCAGATGCTAAGGCTCCACAAAATTACAGCGAATATAATAAAGAAACAACGAACAATGGCATCACTACTGCTTGCACAATTAACATGAAAAAACCACTCATTCGAAAACCCGAGAACATAAATTCTTTCTTTTCCATAGTATTAAGTTTTAATATCATTTTAATATCACAAATGCATCATAAAATAAATAAAATGCCGTACATTTACAATATTTAACTATTTCAAATCTACTACAAATAGTGGCAAGAAACCTCTCTAAGAGCGATAACAGGCCCTTTAAAGGAAGGAAATAGAAAAAAGAAAATTTTTTTTAAATATATTTGTGTTATATCAAATATTATGTGTTTCTTTGTCATGAATTGATGGCATTCATTTTTTTGATTGCAATAACAATGTCTTTTGCTGCTTATTTTTTTAAATACAGCACAACTCTAAGTCATTCTATCTTATTTTAGTGCTCGTCATCAGTTCAAATGAATTATTAATTATTTATCATATTGTATTATGAACATTTACATTGGAAATCTTAGCTATAAGGTTAATGAAGCAGAGTTGCAACAAGTCATGGAAGATTTTGGAGAAGTAGCTACAGTAAAAATTATCAAAGATCGCGAAACTGGCCGTTCTAAAGGATTTGGTTTTGTTGAAATGATCGACGAAGCAGCTGCAACAAGAGCTATTGAAACATTAAACGGTACTGATTTTGCAGGTCGTGCAATGGTTATCAAAGAAGCTAAACCAAGAGCTTAATTTTAGCACAGAGGTCAATCCGTTGATCTCTAAAAAGAATTAGATGTCCCCCATTAGGTAATAACTTACTTATTGTGGGGATTTTTATTTGTAAGAAAATACTATGAAAGGATTATTTAAAGAGGCTTCTAGTTTTACACAATTAATAGCAGTAGCATGTATCACATGCATCACACTTCTGTTAAGCGGTTTTTTTCTCTACTTTTTACAACAAAACATGGCGATGGATACTGCTTTTTCCATCCGGTTAATGATGGCCACACAGTCTGTATTTGTTTTTCTTATCCCAGCCATCCTTTCGCAATATCTCCTTTTTGGTAAAAGCTTACAAGAGGGGTTTCAATTGAAAAAAGCCGCTTTACTCTATTTTATCTTGGGTCTTGGCATTATGATTTGTATTCCTCCCATTGTTACAGTTATTGAGGTGTGGTACCAATCTATCCCAACACCAGCTTTTCTAAAGGGAATAGCCGAATGGATTAAACTAAATGAGGAGAAAAGCAACAGTCTACTGCAACTGCTCTTTGCTACACAAACATGGCAAAACTTAGCAGGCAACTTATTGGTAATCTGTCTGCTAACCGGTATTGTGGAGGAGTTCTTCTTCAGAGGTATACTACAGAAAATTATTATTCGACTTACCGGAAACACACATCTGGGCATCTTGGTAACTGCCGTTACCTTTAGCCTATTGCACCTACAATCTACTGGATTTATTTCGCGCATCTTGATAGGTGCACTACTGGGCTATATGTTTATCTGGAGCCGTACTTTATGGCTACCCATACTTGCACATGCCTGTAACAATGCTATTGCGGTTATTTCAGAGACATACTACCCCACCACCGACAACATGGTAGAACCTATAGATACCTCTATTGTGATAGGAAGCCTGTTTCTAGTGGCGCTATTTACACTAGGCTTATGGCTACTCTTCAGAGGGAAGTTGGAATTCCTTACGACGAAGCACAAAACTATTACTTAGGTATTTCTCTCGAACAATCTGATTCTCTGCTAACTGTTCTGGTGTTCCTTGAAAGAGGATACGACCTTCAAACAACAGATAGGCTCTATCGGTGATACTTAATGTTTCTTGTACATTATGGTCGGTAATAAGAATACCGATGTTCTTGTCTTTGAGCTTCCACACAATCTGCTGAATATCTTCTACGGCAATAGGGTCTACACCTGCAAAGGGTTCATCAAGCATGATAAACTGTGGATTGATGGCTAGGCATCGGGCTATCTCTGTTCGGCGGCGCTCTCCACCGGATAGACGGTCGCCAAGATTTTTCCGTACCTTTTCTAAACGAAACTCTGCAATAAGCGTTTCTAACTTATCGCGCTGATACTCCTTGGAGGTATCGGTCATCTGTAATATAGAGGAGATATTATCTTCTACACTCATCTTTCTAAAAACAGAGGCTTCTTGTGCCAAATAACCAATACCGTTTTGTGCCCGCTTATAAACGGGATAATCTGTAATATCTAAATTGTCTAGAAAGATACGCCCGGCATTGGGGGTGATTAGACCTACTGTCATATAAAATGAGGTGGTTTTTCCAGCTCCATTTGGGCCTAAAAGACCTACAATCTCTCCCTGTTTAACATTAATGGAGACATCGTTTACAACTGTTCGTTTGCCATAACGCTTAACCAATCCTTCTGTACGAAGCATCTTACTTTCTTTGTGGGTATTCTTTTCCATATCCGCCTGAGCCGTTAATTTATCCTCCATATGTCATCTATTATTTAGCCATACAAAAGTAAAAAAAAGTGAGTAGTAAACTGTAAAAAAGAAGATTATATTCATTAATCCAAACAAAATAGCTTACTTTTGCACTAATAATAAGAAGGTATTATATGATTGCAGAAGGTTTAGAAACAACAGGAAAGTACATTCTACTAATGAAAAGGGTCTTTTCCAGACCGGAACGAATACGCGTTTATTTGAAACAATACGTCAAAGAGATTGAGCAATTGGGCATTAATTCTATTGGCATTGTATTACTAATCTCCCTCTTTATTGGAGCGGTTATCACAATTCAAATAAAATTAAATATTGAAAGCCCCTGGATGCCACGATGGACAGTGGGTTATATCACAAGAGAAATAATGCTCCTTGAGTTTTCATCTTCCATTATGTGTCTTATTCTAGCTGGAAAGGTTGGCTCAAACATCTCCTCAGAGATTGGATCGATGCGGGTTACACAACAGATAGATGCCTTAGAAATTATGGGAGTTAATTCAGCTAGCTTCCTTATCCTCCCCAAAATATTAGCACTGGTTACTATTATACCACTACTGGTTACCTTTAGTATTTGTGCAGGCATCATTGGTGCCTATTGTACTTGTTGGTTTGGGGGCATCTTGAATGCTTCAGACCTGAGCTACGGACTACAATACAATTTTGTGGAGTGGTATGCATGGAGTAGTTTTATCAAATCACTCTTCTTTGCTTTTATCATTGCTAGTGTATCCTCCTTCTATGGCTACTCCGTTAAGGGCGGGTCAATCGAAGTGGGTAAAGCAAGTACGGACTCGGTTGTATCTTGCAGTGTGTTGATACTATTCTCCGACCTTATCCTCACTAATCTCTTGAAATTATGATAGAAATTAATACGATTGAAAAAAGTTTTGAAGAAAAAAAAGTATTAAAGGGCATTAGTACAACCTTTAAAACAGGAGAGACTAATCTTATTATTGGAGAGAGTGGATCGGGAAAAACGGTTCTAATGCAATGCATCGTAGGTTTATTAACACCAGAAAAAGGTGAGGTAAAATATGACCACAGAGATTTACTGAAGATGGGCAAATTGGAAACGCAAAAACTACGAAGAGAGATGGGGATGCTGTTTCAAAGTGCTGCTCTTTTTGATTCCATGACGGTGCTTGAGAATGTTATGTTCCCGCTCAATATGTTCTCGGATAAAACACTTAGAGAGCAAACCAGACGTGCCTTGACCTGCCTAGATAGAGTGAACCTTAAAGGGGCAGATACGAAATTCCCAGGAGAAATAAGCGGTGGTATGCAGAAACGAGTGGCTATTGCACGAGCTATTGCTCTGAATCCACATTACCTATTTTGTGATGAGCCAAACTCCGGATTAGACCCTAAGACTTCCCTTGTTATCGATGCACTTATTCATGAGATAACCAAGGAATATGGCATGACAACAATTATCAATACACACGACATGAACTCTGTAATGAGTATTGGAGAAAATATTCTGTTTATTAACAAAGGAAAGAATGAATGGGAAGGTAGTAAAGAAAACATACTCAGCTCTAACAACAAAAAACTAAACAGCTTTATCTTTGCCTCCGACCTCTTTAAAAAGGTAAAAGAGATAGAGGTCAACCAGGTCAAAGAGTAAACTGATCTATCAACAATCCAACCGGATTGCTAAATTAGATAGCTGCGCATCCAGTAAAAGGATAACGAAGTAATCAACAATCCAACCGGGTTACTAAATTAGGTAACTGCGCATCCAGTAAAAGGTAAGGAAGTAATCAACAATCAAACGGGGCTACTAAATTAGGTAGCTATACGTCAAGTAAAAGGGTAACGAAGTGATCAACAATCCAACGGGGCTACTAAATTAGATAAACGTAAATCAAATTGAGAAGTAAATAAGAAACCACTACTCTTTTGTTGGCGTAATTTGATTATCCCAACAAAAGAGTAACTTTCCTGCATTAAAATGCCCATTGATTCCCGCAGCACTGAAACGCATTTCATGGTAAAGAAGCAGTATCTTTAAAGCGAGATGTACTACATCGATTTTAATTTCCAAACATCCTCTTTCAGAATCATCTGGTAATATTTAACGTCAGCTTTTGCTTTATTGTAGACTATTTTAATCTTTACAACTGCACTCTGTCCATCCTCTGAAATTTTTTCGGAAACTACTTTGACAGCTATAACACCGCCCTTTTTCTCTAATTCCGGTTTCATCTTTACAGCTAAGAGCTGTTTAATCTCATCTTTTTGCTCCACATTGCCATCTAACGTAGCGATGCCGTCAAGGTAAGTATCATAATCACCCGCTACAAGAGCTTCTACATAAAATTTCAACTTTGCTCCAGGAGTCGATGGTTCCCCACAAGATGTAACCATCAAGACGGAGATGATCAGGAAGAATCCAAACCATAACTTTTTCATACTATTGATTTTTAGGTTATTACTAAACCGATTGACAGCAAATCTATACTTTTATTTAGTTAAATACAATATTTTACTCAAATTAATAGGATAGAGAAGCAAAAAAAACTTGAAACGCTCTATTCTTTTGTCGAAGGATTTGCGACGACTAGAGAATTCGAAAAAGAACAATAAAGAGCTATTGAAAAGAGAAGACCGTATAAAGCAAACCAGAATTAATCAAATCGCTTGGAAAGCGATAGTAACCAGTATGAAAGGGCAAAGAGAGTTTCTGCAAAGGCGCATTGGTTAAATGAACACCTGCACAGCTATACACATAATCGATCAATTCGGTACAATAAAAAGCGGTAGTATCTTGGTAATTATAGGCATGGTCAAATAAAACACCACGAGAGTAAAGTGCTAGAGCATGTTTGGCTGCCTGATGAGCTATGTGCGCCTCCTTCTTTAGACGAAGAATAGCTCCAGCACTAGATTTATCGGCTGCAAAAAAAACAGAGGGTAAATCGCACTTTAATCGGTCGATACCATCTACCGATTCATCAGGAACAGCATGAACGATATACAAAGAATCGTCGATAGCCCTTACCACTATCCCTACGTGCGAAAAGGCACCTTGTTTATCTGCCATTACCACTGCAAAACTATCAAAGCTATTACCACGTCTAAAAGCTAGATCTCCTTCGTGGAGGAGGCCTACTAGATGCTGCATTTGCTGTGTAGAAGAGGAGCAACCGGTCAGAAAGAATAAAATGAATATCCAATAATTTAAAATTCGCATACAAAATAAAGTATAAAACGGAAAAGACTTAAGAGCTCCCAAAGAGCAGCGTTATTATCTTCGTAAGTAATAACTACCTACCAAGAAAAGAGCATCTCACACAAATCAGTAATAGCGTTATCTTCAACGTAAGCAATAACGACCTACCAAGAAAAGAGCATCTCACACAAATCGGTAATAGCATTATCCTCAACGTAAGTAATAACGACCGACCAGGAAAAGAGCATCTCACACAAATCGGTAATAGCATTATCCTCAATGTAAGTAGCAACTATCCATCAGAAAAAGAGGGATACTGCTCTGCAATATAAAAAAAATAGCCCAACATAATAGTATATGTTGGGCTATAATATCTAAATAATCGCTTTATTTTTGTCGTATAAAAATATTGATTGGCGTACCAGTTAAGTTCCATTTTTCGCGAATCTTATTCTCCAAGAAACGTTTATATGGTTCTTTAATATATTGTGGTAAATTAGCAAAAAACACAAACGAAGGAACCATTGTTTTAGGTAACTGCGTAATATATTTAATCTTAATGTACTTACCCTTATTAGATGGTGGTGGATATGCCTCAATAAGTGGCAACATCTCACTATTCAACTTAGCTGTAGGAATACGGGTAGATCTATTTTCATAGGTCGTTTTTGCCGTTTCTAATACTTTATGAATACGTTGTTTCGTTAAAGCAGAAGAGAAAACAATATCAAAATCAGTGAAAGGAGCTAAACGAGATCGTATTGCAGCCTCATATTCCTTAATCACCTTATCACTCTTATCCTCAATCAAATCCCACTTATTCACAACCACCACTAAACCTTTGGAGTTACGTTGAATGAGTGAGAAAATGTTTAAATCTTGCGCTTCTACACCACGTGTGGCATCTAGCATTAAAATACAAACATCCGAATATTCGATAGCACGTATCGAACGTAATACAGAATAGTATTCTAGGTCTTCTGCTACCTTATTTTTCTTTCGGATACCCGCTGTATCTACCAAATAAAAATCGAAACCAAACTTATCATACCGTGTATAAATAGTATCACGTGTTGTTCCAGCTATATCGGTTACAATATTTCTCTCTTGTCCAATAAAGGAATTTATTAAAGATGATTTTCCTGCGTTAGGACGACCAACTACTGCAAAACGAGGTATATCCACATCATGCTCAACTTCTGGTTCCTTCGAGAATTTAGATACCAATACATCTAACAAATCACCTGTGCCACTTCCACTCATAGAAGAGACACAATAGGGTTCATCTAATCCAAGTTTATAAAATTCCGGTGCATTATATAATAACTCATGATTATCTGTCTTGTTAGCAACTAATACAACTGGTGTTTTCGATGTACGCAATATTCTAGCAACTTGCTCATCCAAATCTGTTATACCAGTAGTTACATCTACCAAGAACAAAATAACATCTGCTTCTTCGATGGCTAATACCACCTGTTTTCTAATTTCCTCCTCAAAAATATCATCCGAATTAACAACCCAACCACCTGTATCTATAACAGAGAATTCGCGTCCCAACCACTCGGCTTTTCCGTAATGGCGATCGCGTGTTGTACCGGCTTCCTCATTCACAATAGCATGACGTGTTTGTGTCATTCTATTAAATAAAGTCGATTTACCTACATTAGGTCTTCCAACAATAGCAACTATATTTCCCATAATCAATATATTTCACGACTATCTCAGTCGCATTTATCATTTAATCTAATTGATACCCAAAACTTTTAAGTTCTCTTTCTGAACTTCTCCAATCCTTGTCAACTTTGACATAGGTTTCCAAATAGACTGTTTTATTAAAAAAGCGCTCCAAAGATTTTCTAGCTTCAGTAGCCACTTTTTTCAAAGCCTTACCCTGTTTTCCAATAATAATGCCTTTTTGAGAATCTCGTTCTACATAAATAACGGCATTAATATGCAGGCATTTTCCTTCATCCTCAAATTTCTCAACAGACACCTCCACAGAATAAGGTATTTCTTTATCATAATACAAGAGTATTTTCTCACGAATAATCTCAGTAACAAAAAAACGTGCTGGTTTATCCGTCCACTGATCTTTCGCAAAATAAGGTGGTGAATCTGGCAACAACTCTTGTATACGTGCCAATACAACATCCACACTAAATTTTGCAATAGCAGAAATAGGATAAATCTCTGCTGTTGGTAATAACGCATGCCATTTCTCTACTAATTTCTCTAAGTCGGCTTGATTAGACAAATCAATCTTATTGATTAACAACAAGATAGGAACAGACAGATTCTGAACCTTAGCTAAAAAATCAGCATGTTTATCCGGTGTTTCAACAACATCTGTCACATAAAGCAAAACATCAGCATCCACCAATGCAGATGTAGAATAATTCAGCATAGATGCTTGTAGCTTATAATTCGGCTTTAGAATACCAGGGGTATCAGAAAAGACTATCTGAGCTTCATCTGTATTGAGAATACCCATGATACGATGACGTGTTGTTTGCGATTTAAAAGTCGCAATAGAGATACGTTCACCTACTAATAAATTCATGAGCGTTGATTTCCCTACATTAGGATTACCAACAATATTTACAAAACCTGCTTTATGCATAATTAAGACATTATTAATTTAGACAAAAAAACGCACCAGCTCTTATTCTCATAAGGGAGATGCGTTTTTCTAAGTGTATATTATTTTCTATTACTGATTGCTCGTATAACCCCACTTTACATAAACGGCTCCCCAGGTAAAACCTGCACCAAAAGCTGTTAAAATAAGATTATCCCCTTTCTTTAGTTTCTTTTCATAATCCCAAAGACAAAGAGGTAACGTTGCAGCACTCGAATTTCCATATTTTTCAATATTTACCATAACATTCTCAAGCGGCAATTCTAAACGATGCGCTATTGCAGAAATGATACGTAAATTTGCTTGATGAGGAACAACATACGCAATATTCTCTTTTGTTAGATTATTACGTTTTGCAATTTCTGCTGTAGAATCGCACATATAAGAAACAGCATACTTAAAGACAGTACGTCCTTCTTGATAAATATAATGCATCTTATTATCAACAGAAAAATAAGAAGGAGGACAAACCGATCCACCTGCTTTCATATGTAAAAAAGGAAGCCCTTTACCATCTGTACGTAAATGAGAGTCTAATACGCCATACTCTTCCGTAGTTGGTTCAATCATAATAGCACCAGCACCATCACCAAAGATAGGACAAGTAGCTCTATCTTCATAGTTTACCATAGAAGACATCTTATCAGCCCCTACAACAATTATTTTTTTATGACGACCAGATGCAATTAAAGATGCCGCCGTTTCTAAAGCATATAAAAAGCCTGAACATGCTGCCTGCATATCAAAAGCAAAAGCATTCTTCAAGCCGAGTTTATCACATAAAATAGAAGCAACGGAAGGAAAATGGTAATCGGGAGTGGTTGTAGCTACAATAACTAAATCAATATCATCAGGATTCGATTTTGTTTTTTGCATTAACTCTTTTGCCGCCTTACGCGCCATGTAAGATGTGCCTAAACCCTCTTCGACAAGTATTCGACGTTCCTTTACTCCAATACGAGACATAATCCACTCGTCAGAGGTATCTACCGTTCTAGCTATTTCCTCATTAGTTAATACATAATCTGGAACATAGCCGCCAACACCTGTTATTACTGCATTTATTTTTTCCATGAATTTTTTTTTAAGATACAAATCTGTTAATTGATACAATATCAATCAACAGACATGTATGCATACTGTGAGTTAACGACTATAATGCCGCTTCTTTCTCCACTGCTAATTTTCCTCTGTAATATCCACATGCTCCACAAACAGTGTGATATACATGCCATTCGCCACAATTAGGACAAATAGACAATGTAGGAACAACAGCTTTATCATGAGTTCTTCTCTTAGCAGTTCTAGATTTTGATTGTTTTCTTTTTGGATGTGCCATTTTCTTAAACTTTAATTATTATCTACTATTTTCTTTAATTCATTCCATCGAGGATCAATAGATCGCTCGTTATTTTCTAAATCCAATTCCGAAGAATCACTTTCATGATCCTCTTCCTCTAGGTCATCATCAGTTGCATCAACGCAAAGCATGCCACGTAATTTCTGCATCATCTCTTCATTGCACAATCCTTTATCATGCACATGATTAATAGGTATTGACAATGCTAAAAACTCATAGAATAGCCAACCTACATTCAAGACTCCTTCGCGCTCAGAAATAATGAGACGACTTAAATCTTCATCATTGTATTCCTTACCTAGCTCAACATATAACATCTCTGTTAATGATACAGGTAAATTCATCTCATCCAAACAGCGATTGCATAATACAGCAATTTCACCATCGAATTGAAAATCCAACTTAAAATCTTTTTCTAGTCTTTGAACATGCAAAGACACATTCACTTTACCACCTTTCATCTCAGATTCTTCAATTTGAGAAAAGAAAGAATGATCTAGCAAATAGTGCAATGACAGCTCATTAGTTGTCATGCCCTTTAAGTCAACGATATATTTATCAAATTTTTCAGACATACTTATACAATAGCGTGCAAATTTACGAAAAAAGCATTGAATGCAAAGTGTTTTACTGCATTATTTCAGTAAAATACTTTATTCATTCAGAAAGATGAGTTAAAAGGGTAAAAATGAGGGCAATTCAGAGAAAATCTGGACTTTAAACTGTTACAAATAGAGCAGTAGAAACGAAAGATTACGTTTAACATTTTAGCTCAATTCTAAAGGTTGTTCCATTATTTACCTCAGAGCGTTTGACATATATTTTACCTTGGTGATACTCCTCTATAATACGTTTAGCCAACGAAAGTCCTAAGCCCCAACCTCTCTTCTTGGTTGTAAATCCTGGTTTAAAGACCGATTTATAGTTCGATTTTGCCATACCCTTACCAGTATCCGAAAAGTCAATATACACTTTGTGGTCATCGGTCAACACATCAACGCTTATAGTACCTTGACCATCCATAGCATCAATCGCATTTTTACATAAATTCTCTACCACCCAGGAAAAAAGAGGAACATTCAACCAGACCATAACATCCTCATCGGGATAATTTAGTTTAAAAACCACTTTATTCGATACTCTGCGAGAAACATATGCAGTAGCAGCTTCAATAACCCCCTTGAGCTGATGAGGTTCTGGTTTTGGCAAAGAACCAATCTTAGAGAAACGATTGGCTATCATTTGTAGACGCGTAACATCCTTATTCATTTCAGGCAATAAATCGTCAGTAGGATATTTACTCGATAAGATATCTATCCACGCCATTAAAGAAGAGATTGGCGTACCTAGTTGATGAGCAGTTTCTTTGGAAAGGCCAACCCATACTTTGTTTTGTTCCGATTTTTTTGAACTTAGCAGTGCAAAGATTGCAATACACATAAAGATGATTACTACCGTTAGCTGAATAAAGGGATAATAAGCCAACTTTTTAAGAAGCAAAGAGTCATCATAATAGACATCAACAAAGTTGTTTTCTGCTACTACCTTGTGAGAAGCATCTAACTCAATACGAATATGTCTATCTTTGTACTTTCTAAAGATTGCTGCTTTTTTTGCTAAACTAGCTAATGAGTCTGCAACATCGATAGATATGTTTCGATAGGTTTGCACCACACTATCGCTACCAAACACCATAACGGGAATCGTCCGATTCGAATTTAATACACTTAACACTAACGTTAGATCTGTATCATCATCAGCATTACTAACTACATTCAATGCTTCCGACCATATTCTCACCTTGTCTCTCTCTTCGTTGGATAATTCACTTACCAGTGAATGCGACACAATAAGAGAAAACAGAGCGATTAGAATTGCTGCTGCTATAAAATAAAAACGTTTTCTATCCATAATGTTAGTGCTATAATTATAAAATTGGAGTACTGATAAAACGATATTAAAGATAAGTTATTGCAAAAATAGGAGCTATTATTTCTCTAAATCACTGCGAGAAAAGTAGAATGATTTATGAAACACATCTATTCAACACTAGAAATGAAATATTGTTCATTATCTATTATAATGCAGCACTGAAATACACTTCAGTCTTACTGTTCAGAAACAACAGTGTGAATGATTCTATTTTACATTAATCTTATTGAACAAATTTTACGTTCAAAGTAGCAGAAAATAAAGTAGATGATTAAATCTTCTATTAATATTTTTAAAGCGGATAGGAGTTAACCATTGTATTAAAAATAAAGGGTTCTACTTAAAAACATACTGTGAACTGTGTATAAGCCAGAACAACTGCAGATTTCACAGTACTACTTATAGGCAGATGTTTGGCAGTTATTTGGCCGTACGCTTTCCAACTTCTACCGAACAAGCTGAGCAACAGGGAGGAACACACCCACAGATTTCACAGTACTACTTATAGGCAGATGCTTGGCCGTTATTTGGCCGTACACTTTCCAACTTCTGCCGAACAAGCTGAGCAATAGGAAGAACACACCCGCAGATTTCACAGTACTACCCTATAGGCAGATGCTTGGCAGTTATTAGGCTGTACGCTTTCCAACTTCCACGAACAAGCTGAGCAATAGG
>Ga0172378_10000461_pt1 | contig 35673 bp, 33 predicted proteins | sample GrowelOW332metaG_FD_119755 | JGI IMG/M metagenome (GOLD analysis project Ga0172378, IMG submission 119755) | Groundwater microbial communities from an aquifer near a municipal landfill in Southern Ontario, Canada - Pumphouse #3_1 metaG | ecosystem: Environmental > Aquatic > Deep subsurface >...
CTGCATGTTCATCGTGTGATGAAGACTGCGCATTAAAACAATAAAAAAATATGAGTTTAGTAGCTATCGTAGGACGTCCTAATGTAGGAAAATCTACATTATTTAATAGATTAGTGGGTATGAGACAGGCGATCGTTGATCAAACGTCAGGCGTTACCCGTGATAGACATTATGGAAAATCTGATTGGTGTGGAAGAGATTTTTCAGTAGTAGATACAGGAGGTTATACTGTTAATTCGGAAGACATTTTCGAAAATGAAATAGTAAAACAAGTTAACATCGCTATTGAAGAAGCTGATGTGATATTATTTCTTGTAGAAGTAGGCACAGGAATTACTGATTTCGACGAAAGTATCGCGAAAGTATTAAGAAGATCGAAAAAACCAGTAATACTTGTTGTAAACAAAGTAGACACAGGAGCTAAGCAATTTGATGCTTATGAATTTTATGGTCTAGGTCTAGGAGAACCTATCACCATATCTTCAGCCAATGGAAGTGGAACAGGAGAATTATTAGATGAACTTGTCAAACAACTTCCAGAAGAAGAAGAAAAAGCAGAAAATGAAATCAAGATTCCTAGAATATCTATTGTTGGTAAACCAAACGTAGGTAAATCCTCTCTTACCAATGCTCTCCTTGATGAAGATAGAAACATCGTTACTTCTGTAGCAGGAACTACCAGAGACTCTATTGAATCAGAATACAATAAATTCGGGCATAGATTCACGCTTATAGATACTGCAGGATTACGTAAGAAAACCAAAGTTAATGAAGACTTGGAATTTTATTCTGTCATGCGTTCTATACGTGCTATAGAGAATTCTGATGTATGTGTCCTAATGATTGATGCCACGACAGGCATGGAATCACAAGATATGAATATCTTTAATCTTATCAATAAGAATAAAAAAGGAATAGTCATCGTCGTGAATAAATGGGATACAGTAGATAATAAAGATAGTAACACTATGAAAACATATACTCAAAAGATATATGATAAGATTTCTCCTTTCGTAGATGTTCCTATAGTCTTTACTTCTGTGCTTAATAAGCAAAGAATATTAGACGTCTTAGATAAAGTCGAAGAAGTATCAACTAACTATACTAGAAAAATCCCTACATCCAAGCTTAATGAAGTTATGCAAGAGGAAATAAATAATTATCCACCTCCTGCGACTAAAGGTAAATATATTAAAATTAAATTTATCACTCAACTTCCTACTAGAAGTCCATCTGTAGCATTTTTCTGTAATCTTCCTCAATACATAAAAGAGCCATACAAGAGATATCTGGAAAATAAGCTTCGTTCGCATTTTGATTTTACGGGTTGTCCTATACAAATATATATGCGTAAAAAATAAGCAGTCATAATTAAATGACTAGAAAACTATTTAGCCTGATTCATAAAAAAAGAATCGGGCTAATTTTTCATTATTCTGATTTGTTGAATATAATTTCCTTCTGTAGAAGTTTTCACGAAAATTGTTACTCGATATTTATTACCACCAGCTTCTAACACTCCTATAGCATATTTCATCGGTGCCCTGCCAGATTTATGCATTATATTAAACTGCTTAGGATTATTATTATTGAAGAAATCCTTCATAATTTGACATGCTTGATTCCTGCTACATTCATTTACATTACCTAGAAGATTGATTTCCAAGTTTTCAGCAAACCATGCAGATAAATTCTCAGCATTGCCCTGGCGAATATATTTAGATATTGGCACAAATACATCACACTGATCATTAAAATGGACACGTGAAGTAGATACTAAAGGAATTAGCATCATAATCAGTGAAAATATAATGGTTTTTTTTATCATAAAATATATATGGTATATTATCTAAATATCGCTTGTAAGTTGTTATTCCAAAAAAAGCAAAAATCACGCCAATGTAATTTTTCTTGTTTATTTACTTTATAATCAAAATAATAGTTTTATTTTTGTGGATATGAAGATTACATTATTAATGATAGGAAAGACTAGTTTTCCTTTTGTAAAGGAAGGATTAGAAATGTACGAAAAACGTTTAGTTCATTATATATCATATAAAAGAATAGAAATCGCCGATTTAAAAAAAACATCTGCACTTAGTAAAGAACAGATAAAAGATAAAGAAGGAGATCTGATATTAAAACATATATCTTCTCAAGATGATCTTATTCTGCTTGATGAAAAAGGAAAAAGTTATTCCTCTATAGAATGGGCATCATATTTGGAACACAAAATTGTAAATTCAGGAAAAAACATAACTTTCGTTATAGGCGGAGCATATGGTTTTTCTGAAAAAATATATAAAAGAGCTAATAGTAAACTTTCATTTTCTAGAATGACCTTTTCTCATCAGATTATTAGATTATTCTTCACAGAACAAATTTATCGAGCTTTTACTATTATTAAAGGTGAACCATACCATAACGAATAATAAAGTCTTGGATATATAAAATGAATAAAAATGATAAAGAACATTAAAGAATTTTTTGAACAATATAAAAAGAATAGAACAGTTATTATATGGCTATTCGCTTTTTTAATGTTTGGTATATCCTTTACGCAGAATAAAACTGATAGAATAAAGCACGAAACACGTCAAGTTCAGAAAGAGATAAACTCTCGAATGAAAATTCTGGATAAATATGCGAAAAAGGCATTAGACGTTCCTGTCGACCAATGGGTCAATTTCAATAATTTTCCAAAAGATATGGTATTATATAAATATAATGCCGATACTCTTCAGAGTTGGGTAAATCTATTTCCCATTTCAAACGATGAAGTCGATCTTTTACCTCTATGGTATAGAATACATAATTTAAATAATCAGAATTTATTTAATACCCCACTAGCATATCTAAGTAATGACATTCAATATGCTAATCTAGGTACATCTTGGTATTTAATAAAGCCTTACAAAGAAGGTCGAGTTAAATTAATAGCTGGTTTATTAATTAAATCAGACTATAGTTCAGAAAATGCCGCACTTAATAATAAGACTAATCCTAAATTAAAATTAGACAAGCATTACTCAACTATTCCTCTTACTATAGATGATAGCCATATTATATATTATAAAAATAAACCTATTTTTTCTATAATAAATAATAGCTCTATTTCCATAGATCATCCTAGAACTGAATATCGATGGATAGCTATACTCTTTGTTATTTTGGCTTTCTTTTCGCTTCATGATAATAAAAGAAGCTTTACTTCATTATTTCTTTTATATTCAGGCTTAATAATTACACATATCTTCGCGAAAGGAATGATTAACGTCTTAGAGTCTGATGTTAAACTCTTTTCTCCTATATTATATGCAGACTCCAACCTCTATGATTCGTTAGGACGATTATTAATTAGTCACCTATACATATTTCTTTACGTTCTAGCTATTTTTATGCTTAAAAAGAAGTTATATAGTCGTTTTTTAAAATTAAACTATAAACTTCGTAAATTAATTTCTAAGATTAGCATAGCATTACCAATCCTGCTACTTATTTATATACATATAAGTTTAAGATCATTAATGCTTAATTCAAATATAGTACTTGAATTATATAGAATAGATGAAATTTCATTTTATACAGTCTTAATATACTTATCATATGCATTATTATTTGTAACGCTATTTATGTCTTTGAATCTCGTAGAAATGACATTTAGAGATAAAATCAAAATTGTATTATCACCTACGAAGATTGGAATTATTTTCTCTCTAATTATATCTCTATATAGTATATCTACAATTGGAATTTATGGTTTTCAAAGAGAAAAAGAAAGGACTAGGGTTATCTCCAATAATCTCTCTATTAAACGAGATATTTCACTAGAACTCCGACTTAGATATGTAGAAAGGTTCATAGCTACAGATAATGTAATTAATCTTTTAATAAATGTACCAAATGGAGATGATATCATAAGAAATAGAATATATGAATCTTATCTAACAGATATTAGTGAAAAATATAATATAAGAATAACCATATGTAATGAGAATACCAGACTTCTCACAGAGAGTTATGCCCAACCTGTTAATTGTTTCGAATTTTTCAACAATAAAATTATTTATAAATATGGTATAAAACTATCACCATTTTCTCCATTTTATTATTTGGACAATAACAACGACCAGATTAATTATATAGGATGCTTTAATTATCTGAGAAATAATATTTTATATGATTTATTCATAGAGATAGAATCAAAAACTTCAGACAATTCGATAGGATATCCTTCTCTATTAACAAGTACTTTACTAACGACTAAGAAAAGAAATTTACCATACTACTACTCCTATGCTAAATATCACGATAATCGTCTTATTTCGAAAAAAGGCTCATATAATTTTCCAATAGAGATAAATAAAAGAATAAAAAATGGCTATTCAACTAAATTAGAAAATGGATACGTTAAGTTTTATAATAAGGTATCAGATAACAATGTTATAATAATACTCAGGAAGAGTAGAAGTATTCTTATTTATCTTATCGCTTTTTCATATACATTATTATTTTTCGGTTTATTTCTTTTACTTTTCAATAGACCTGGAAGGAAAAAAACTGGAGAGTTAATAGCTAAATCTAAATATTCATTAAGGACTAAGATAACATATTTATTATCTTCAGCATTAGTCACATCGTTACTATTTATCGGTATCGGAAGTGTTCTTTTCGTAGTTAATATAATTCATGATAATAACGAGCTTCAAGTAGAGCAAAAAATCCATACTATACAAAGTACTTTATCTGAAATGTGTAAATATGCTAAGACTTACACAGAGATAAATACCACAGAAATGTTTAATGCCATGGATCAAGTATCTAATAATACACATGTAGATATAAACCTATTTGATCCTCATGGTAGATTAATTCGCTCCACAAACCCTGAAATATTCAACCAATATCTAGTTAGTTCAAGAATAGATAATAAAGCTTACTATCCAATTATATTCCAACATCAAAGTCAAGTAATATTAGAAAAGAAATTAGGTAATTTAAAATATTATTCTTTATCTGCTCCTATTTTTAATCTTGATGGTAAACTTATAACTATAGCTAATATTCCTTATTTCAAGAATGAATCTAATTGGCAAGATTCATCTTCTATAATAGCAGCTATTGTAAACTTATATTTAATTTTATTATTAGCTGTACTACTTGGAGGTGTCACCATATCTAACTCTATAACGAAACCATTAGCTATTATAAGTAAGAAATTAGAAGATATGGATTTTTCTAAAAAGGGTAAACAGATAAATTATAAGAGTAATGATGAGCTTGGTACTCTAGTGAAAGCATATAATAAAATGGTGGTAGATTTAGATTCTAGTACTAAGAAATTAGCTCAAAATGAAAGAGAACAAGCTTGGAAGGAAATGGCTCGTCAAATAGCACATGAAATCAAGAATCCTCTAACTCCTATGCGTCTTAGTATACAACATCTTATAAGATTAAGACAGCGTAATATCGAAGGATGGGAAAAGAAATTTGACGAATTATCTGTATCTCTTTTAGATGAAATAGATATACTTTCAGAAACAGCATCAGAATTCTCCAGCTTCGCTAAATTCTATAATGAAGACAATGCAGTTATTGATTTAATTAGTATCCTCAACGAACAAAGAATTTTCTTCGACCACAGAGAAAATATCAAAATGCTTTTCATAAATATGATAGATAATGCTTATGTATATGCTAGAAAGAGTCAAATAACAAGAGCATTCGTTAATCTTATATCTAATGCTATACAAGCTATTGAACCACAAGGAGGTGGAAAAATAAGAATTATTATAAAAGAAGAAGATAATTTCTATTATACTCGTATAGAAGATAATGGAGAGGGAGTCAGTGATGAAAATCTCAACAAATTATTCAAACCTAATTTCACTACGAAAAGTGGAGGTACTGGTCTGGGACTCGCTATTTGTAAAAGCATTATGGAACAAAGTAATGGTGACATATCATATGAACGCTCAGATATGGGAGGAGCTTGTTTCATAGTTAAGCTACCAAAATACATAGAAAAAAGGTCGTAAAAAATTACGACCTTTAAATATAAATTAATTAGAAATAAATTTCTATTTTACTCTTTCACCATATGAACGATCTACAGTATTTACTTTAATAATATCGTCTTGATTAATGAATAAAGGAACCATAATCTCTGCTCCAGTTTCTAATGTAGCTGCTTTTAAAGCATTGGTAGAAGCTGTATCTCCTTTAACTGCAGGCTCTGTATAAGTAACTTGTAACTCGACATAAGGAGGAAGTTCACATGTTAAGCATCTATCTTCATCTACATAATACATCATCTCTACTACTTGCCCTTCTTTCATTAAATCTGCATTTTGCACTAAATCTTCTTCTAATGAAAGTTGTTCAAACGTTTCAGTATGCATGAAGTTATATCCTAATTCATCTTTATATAGATATTGATAAGGTCTTCTTTCGATAACGATAGGTTCGATTTTCTCGCCTGCATTAAAAGTCCTTTCAAGAATTTTACCAGTTTCAAGATCTTTTAATTTTGATTTTACAAATGCAGCCCCTTTACCTGGTTTTACATGTTGGAAATAAATAATAACGAAAGGTTTGTTATTGTATTTTAAATACAAACCATTTTTAAAATCTGCAGTAGTTGCCATATATATTTTTTTTAAATTTTCTAAAAAGGAGTGCAAATATACAAAAAAATCTGCTATTTATAAAGATATAAGGAATTTAGCTACTCTATCAAGCTGCCATCTAGGTGTCGAAGTCGCTCCACAAACACCTACTTTTTCATCTTGAATAAACCAATCAGGGTTAATATCATTCTCGTCATCTACTCTATAAGTCCTTTTATTATTGGCTTTACATAAATCACATAGAATTTTTCCATTAGAACTTTCCTTTCCACATACGAAAATAATAACAGACATCTCTTGTGCGAATTTTATCAAAGAATCATGTCTTCCAGATACTCTATGACAAATAGTATTAAAAATCTGAAGATTATCATTAGTTACCATCTTTTTTAACTCTGAACAGATTCTATTATATTCTTCGGTAGATTTAGTAGTTTGAGAAAATATAGCTATAGGTTTTGATAAATCAATTCTTTTTTTGAATTTATCTTCAAATAGTTCAGAATAATGTTCTATTACGAATGCATCTGAATTCACCTGCCCTACTAATCCATTAACTTCTGCGTGTCCTATTTTACCAAAAATGACTATCTGGCCTCCATAGGGTTTAATTTTATTATAAGTCTCTGAAATCTTTTTCTGTAATTTTAAAACTACAGGACAAGTACAATCCACCAAATCTAGATTATTTGCTTTCGCATATTCATATGTAGCAGGTGGTTCTCCATGTGCTCTAATTAAAACTTTTTCATTAGATAAATTATGATATTTAGTATAATCTATAGTATTGAGGCCTAGAGCTGCTAAACGTCTTAATTCCACATCATTATGCACGATAGCACCTAATGAAAATAAGGTATGATTTTTATTTAACTCTCCTTCAGCTCTTTCTATAGTATGCTCGACTCCAGGACAACATCCCGAATATTCATCAACTACTACTGTTTTAATTTTTTTAGATGCTGCTTTTTTAGCCGCTTCGATATATGGTTTAATCCAAACTAGCTCTTCATCTAGGGTCATATTACTATTATCTAATAATACAGATTCAGAAGCTTTACGAAGTGGATCTTTAGACCTGTTACTATCTATAAAATCTCTATCATTAATATTTTTGAGAACTTCTTCAAAATTAGCCTTATCTCCTTTTGCCTGCATTTCTTTTAAACGACGCATAGCCCTGATTTCAGGATCTGCTGTCATAAATATTTTAAGTTCAGCATTTGGAAAAACCGCTGTACCTATATCACGACCATCCATCACGACTCCTTTATTAGCACCTATACGACGAAGAACGACGTTTACATAATCACGTATAGTCGGGACTGCGGCCATGTAACTTACCTTATCAGAAATAGCCATCGACCTTAGAAGAGTCTCTACATTTTCATCATTTATATATGTTTCACTTTTACCAGTTTTAGAATTAAATTTAAAAGAGAGATTAATATCTTTTAATTTTTCTTTTAAAATGTTTTCTTCGATGGTATTATCCTCATTAATGAGCTTATTGCGCATAGCGAATAATGTCGAAGCTCGGTAAAGAGCTCCTGTATCGATATATATGTAACCTTCCATCGCGGCTACACGTTTAGCAAATGAGCTTTTTCCTGTGGAAGAAAGACCATCTATGGCGATTATTATTTTTGTCGTCTTCATATCGTGACAAAAATACAAAAAATAACTATCTTTGTACACTAAAGATTGGAACGTAATATGAAAATATTAATAATTGACGACGAAAGGAGTATTCGTAATACTCTAAAAGAAATATTAGAATTCGAAGGACATAAAATTTCTCTTGCTGCAGATGGTGAAGAAGGATTAAAACTAGGCATATCTGAAAATTTTGATGCTATCTTTTGTGATATCAAAATGCCAAATATGGATGGTGTAGAAGTTTTAGCAAAACTAATAGAAGGAGGATGTGATGCTGCTATAATTATGATTTCCGGACATGGCTCCATTGATACGGCAGTAGATTGTATTAAAAAGGGTGCTTTTGATTTTATTCAAAAACCTTTGGACCTGAATAGAATCTTAATTACTCTTAAAAATGCGACAGATAAAACAGAATTAGTTAAACAAACTAAAATCTTAAAAAAGAAGACTTCGTCAAATGTTCCTGAAATAGTCGGTACATCAGAAGCTATTACTAAGGTAAAAGAAATGATCGACCGCGTAGCTCCTACAGATGCAAGAGTATTAATTACAGGCTCCAATGGTACAGGTAAAGAATTAGTCGCTCGATGGTTACACGAAAAAAGTGACAGAGCTAAAATGCCATTTATAGAAGTCAACTGTGCAGCTATTCCTAGCGAATTAATCGAAAGTGAACTTTTCGGTCATGAAAAAGGTTCTTTCACCTCTGCTATAAAACAACATAAAGGAAAATTCGAACAAGCAAATGGAGGTACATTATTCTTAGATGAGATTGGAGATATGAGTCTCGCAGCTCAAGCGAAAGTACTGAGAGTACTCCAAGAAAACAAGATAACACGTGTAGGTAGTGATAAAGATATAGATGTAGATGTAAGAGTCGTAGCCGCTACTAATAAGAATCTAAAAGAAGAAATAGAAAAAGAGAATTTCCGCGAAGACCTTTACCATAGATTAAGTGTTATTCCTATTCATGTACCAGCATTAGCTGATAGAAAAGATGATATTCCATTACTTGTACATCATTTCATTAAAGAAATTAGCCAAGAATCTGGAAAGCCTATAATGAAAATTGATAATGATGCTATAACAGCCCTTCAACAATACAAATGGAGTGGAAATATCCGTGAACTTCGTAATGTAGTCGAAAGGCTTATAATTTTAGCCAATGGAAAAATCACTAAAAAAGACGTAGCACTTTATACTATCCCTCAAGATTAGAATTTATTTCTCATCTTGAGATTTATCGCGCATAACAGCCTTTCTTAATTCGAAATTCTGTCCTAAATACTTACGTCTGACATCAGGATTAGCAGCTAACTCCTCAGCTGTACCACTCTCTAAGATATTACCCTCATATAATAAATAAGCACGATCGGTAATAGCCAAAGTCTCATGAACATTATGGTCAGTAATTATAACACCTATATTTTTAAGTTTCAGACGTGCTATGATATGCTGAATATCCTCAACAGCTATAGGATCCACACCGGCAAAAGGTTCATCTAGTAAAATAAACTTAGGATTAATAGCCAGAGTACGTGCTATCTCACACCTTCTTCTCTCTCCACCAGAAAGCTGAATTCCCATACTTTTACGTACTTTCTGCAGTCCGAACTCTTGAATAAGTGACTCCAAACGCTCTTTTCTCTGAGCTTTAGTCATCTTGGTCAATTCCATCACTGAGAGAATATTATTCTCCACAGACATACGTCTGAAAACAGAAGCCTCCTGCGCTAAATAACCCAAACCAAGTTGAGCCCTTTTATACATAGGAAGTTCAGTAATATCTTTATCATCAAGAAATATTTTTCCCGCATTAGGCTTAATCAAACCAGTAATCATATAAAAACTCGTAGTTTTTCCAGCACCATTAGGTCCCAATAATCCAACTATCTCTCCTTGCTGGACATCTATAGAAACACCTTTAACTACAGTTCTAGCCCCATATTTCTTAATTAAATTTTCACTATATAAACGCATACTAACTAATATCTAAATTTAAATCCTTTTGCAAATTCTGTAATTCACTATTATTTTCCAACAATATTTTCGCCGCCTGAGTAGGAGTATGATAATTACTCTCAGTCTCAGCAGGCTTAATCACTACAATATCTATGCAAATCTTATTATTTTTTAACTTTTCTCTTAAAAACTTCACTAAAGAAAGTTTACAATTCTTTTCAAGCCACTTCTTCTGAGCATCATTACTAACATTAAACTTAACCTCAAAACTCTCTGAAGAAAATGTATAATTATACTGAAGCATAGCAGCTGCCAAACTATGTCTGGTTCCCTGTTCTTTTTTAGCAAACTCAGTCCAAGCATCTTTAAACTGCTCCTGGGAAACAGGCTCCATCAAATCCTTCTTCTGCATCTCTGCCACCTTCTTCTTGCTCTTTTTCAGCACTTCATCATGCTCAGCACGTATAGACACACCTGGTAAACGATGAACACTCTTAGGCTTTTCTTTTTTATTCACGGCAATAGGCACCTCCGGAACAACATTCTGCTTCACATTTTCCGTAGCAGAAGCAACAGGCATCGCAGCAGGTTTTGCTATCGTAGTCACTTTCTTAGCTGGAGTAGCAGAACTCGCAGTCGCTTTACTCGTCGCAGCCGATGATGCGACCACATTCGATGTTATTACATTCGATGTATTTACATTACTGGCAGCAGTCTTATTAGTACTACTATTAACAGCTTGACTAATATGTTGATTAACAGTCTGTTCCGACATTTGTACAGCTTGCTTATCTTTTGGCTGGATAAAAGCCAACTTCATCAATGAGAACTCGATTAAAAGTCTTTGATTACCAGACTGTTTATATTTTGATTCACAATCTGTCGTTATAGATAATGCCTTAAAAATAAATCCGATATCTACATTAGATGCTTGTGATTTATATCTCTCTGATAAAGAAGGAGATAATGCAAATAAAGAAATAGTACTCTTCTGCTTACTCACTAATAAATTACGAAAATGATTACTCAATCCAGCGATAAAATGCATAGCATCAAAACCTTTAGATAAAATCTCATCAAAAAGTACCAAAGGCCCGCTATAATCTCTAGAGAGGAACATATCCGTCAATTTAAAATAATATTCATAATCAAGAACATTTAAATTCCTAATTACACTCTCATAAGTTACATCCTTTCCACAAAAAGCTACCATCTGGTCAAACAATGTCAAAGCATCCCTCATCGCTCCGTCCGCTTTTTCTGCCAATACATAAAGAGCATCTTGTTCTATTTTCACACCTTCCTTATCTGCTATTTTCTGTATAGCAGCGGAGATATCATGAACAGATATCCTATTGAAATCATAAGTCTGACAACGAGATAAAATAGTAGGCAAGATTTTATGCTTTTCTGTCGTGGCCAATATAAAAATAGCGTGAGCAGGTGGTTCCTCAAGAGTTTTCAGAAAGGCATTAAATGCTGCTGAAGAAAGCATATGAACCTCATCTATTATATAGACACTATATTTTCCAATAGCTGGTGGGATGCGTACCATCTCTGTCAGATTTCTAATATCCTCGACAGAATTATTTGATGCTGCATCCAATTCATGAATACTAAAAGACCTCCCCTCCTGGAATGATAAACAAGACTCGCACTTTCCACATGGTTCCATATCAGGGGAAGGATGGAGACAATTTATCGATTTCGCGAATATCCTAGCTGTAGATGTCTTACCAACGCCTCTTGGTCCACAAAAAAGATATGCATGAGCTAGTTTCCCACTAATAATAGCGTTTTTTAAAGTTTTGGCAATATTTGATTGTCCTACTAAAGATTCGAAATTATCAGGTCTATATTTCCTGGCAGATACTATAAATTGTTCCATAATTACAAATATAAAAATTTAATAATCATTTTTTGTTATTTTTGCATATTATTAGAAATCTAATAAGTTTTAGTTTACTCTATTAATTACTCATAAATGCGTATATCATGAAAAAATATTTTAAAACTATAATTATAGCTTTTCTGGTTTCCATTAGTTTATCAAGTCAAGCTCAGATCAAATTCAATAATAAAGGTAACAATATTAGAGATTTTAAAAATAAGACTACTATGGTAGTGCTGAATAGTCATAATTCCATGTTAGATTTATTGTTGAAAAATGCTATAAAGAAAAATTGGACTATTTCAAAATATGAATTCTGTAGTCAAGAAGATTTTAGAAAATTAGCCTCAGATACTTCTTATTATTTTTTAGTAAAATATAATAAAAGTACGGCTAGTAAAAGTGGCTCTGTTTTACAATATCTTACTCTAGTTAAAGGAGGTTCAAGAAAAGGGCTATTTTATAATGAGTCTAAAGAGATATCTCAAAACCTTAATAATATGGCTACTATTATTTCACTTCCTATGCAGGATGATGCAGATGAAAGTGGAGATATTTATAATTTTCTACCTTCATATATTAAGATAATACAAAAACACGTTAATAGTATTTTAGATAATAAAATAGTCGCATTTGCTGGAATGATGATGTATTCAACAAATTTCGAAGATGAACCTAATAGAGTTATCTTTTTTAATAAAAAAGACTTAGGTCTAAATGATATTGATTTAAAAAACGATATGAAACTTTTTAAAGGTAAGGCTCAGATAGTAGATCAAAAGACCATAGAAAATGTCATAAAAGAAAAAAAGAATAATGTCCTGGTTTCTTTAAATGTTAGTCCTTTAAATCCTCAATATGGGGATGAGAATTATAATATGCTTATAAATCCTCTTGAAGGTACTTTAGTATATTATAAAAAGACTAAAATTAGTCGTCGAGCAGGCAAAGGTTTTCATCATTTAGAATTAAAATGGCTTTCTGCTTTTTACAAATAATCGTTCTTTATAAATTTAAAAATATATATGCAATTTGCATTTAAAAAACATAATTCTCCTGTAGCATATTGTGCTCTGAGTATAAAATCTGGTACAAGAAATGAAGGTAAAAAATATGGAGGATTAGCTCACTTCGTGGAGCATCTTCTTTTTAAAGGAACTAAATATCGTTCTGCTTCTGTAGTTAATGGATATATTGAAAAATTAGGTGGTGAGTTAAATGCTTATACATCTAAGGAAGAGACTGTTATCCATGCTACTGTTTTAAAAGAAGATTTACATAAAGCTGTGGGTTTACTCATAGAAATGGGGTTTCTTTCAACTTTCCCCGAAAAAGAATTTCTAAAAGAAAAGGATGTCGTAATGGATGAAATAAGTTCATATAAGGACAGCCCTTCTGAGCAGATATATGATGATTTCGAGGAGTTACTTTTTAAAGGCTCTCCCCTAGCTACTCCTGTCTTAGGCTCTGAAGAGTCTTTAAAACAGATTAGTCTCGATGTAGTTAATGATTATTATACTAAGTTTTTCACCTCTGAAAACATGAGTTTCACCTTAGTAGCAGATGTTGACGAAAATGAAGCTATTAAAATCGTTACTAAATCTCTTCTAAAATATAAGATGAAAAATCCTACGATGAGGATTGATTTAGATGATATTCAAAAGATTATAAATAAAGATTCTTCTACTTTCGCCAATGGTAATATTAATCAGGGCTCTACATCAAGCACTGCTAACATTGCCCTAGAACATAATGCCACTAATGTTGATAATGATAATACGTTTCATAAAGTGGTAGAACTTCATAATCATCAGACGCACTGTATATTAGGGTGTAAAGCATATTCTTATTATGACCAAAAGCGTATTCCTCTTACCTTACTATTGGATTATCTGGGAGGGTCGGCTGCGAATTCACGTTTGAATACTATTTTAAGGGAAAGAAATGCTTTAGTTTATAGTGTGGAGGCCTCTTATGCGCAGTATTTAGATACTGGAGCTATCACTATATATTTTGGTTGTGATAAAGAGAATTATCAAAAATGTATTGATCTGATTAAGAAAGAGCTTAAAGCTGTCGTAAATAAAAAGATTCCTTCTAGGACTTTAAAGGCTGTAAAAAAACAATTTATGGGTCAATTCGCTATAGCTTCTGATAATGGAGAGGCTCAGTGTTTGTCCATGGGTAAGAGTTTAATGATTCATCGTAAACTTCAAACTGTTGATGATATAAGAAAAGAAATCGAGGCTGTCAGTGCTGAAGATATGCAGAATGTAGCTCGCGAACTTTTAATTCCTGAAAAGCTTTGTATTCTTACATATAAAAATGTAGGTTAGTGTTGAGAATTTATGATAGATAATAATAGAATTATTAATACTTTAAATTGGATAGAACGTCAAACTTTTTTACGTACTAAACAAGCTCGTATGCTATCTTCTGGCGTACAGAGTTCTGTTTTGCGCATGTTATCTAAAATGATTAAGCCTAAAAGAATTTTAGAGATTGGTACTTTTACAGGCTATTCTACTATTTGTTTAGCTACTGGCATTATAAATGATGACGGAAAAAAAGTGATAGATACGCTCGAGGTTAATGATGAATTAAAAGACCTTATAGATGAAGGTTTCGAAAGAGCAGGGATATCTGAAATGATAAATCTTCATATAGGAAAAGCATGTGATATATTAAAAACTCTTCATGGTCCCTACGACTTGATATATATTGATGCAGATAAAAGAGAATATCCTTTATATTACGACTTAGTTATCAATATGTTAAGTCCAGATGGCTATATCATAGCTGATAATGTTATATGGGATGGTAAAATTTTTATGACGAATCCTTCCAATGATGCTCAAACTAGAGGGATTATAGAATTTAATCATAAAGTTTTGGCCGACCCCGAGGTCGAGAATATAATTCTTTCTGTCAGAGACGGCCTAAACATTATACATCATATTAAATGATGTTTATTCGAATTCAGTTAAAACTTTTTTAGTCTCAGCTATTTTTTGTTCTAATAATTCTTGAGATGTAGCCTCACATAAAAATCTAAGATATGGTTCAGTGTTTGAAGGGCGTATATTAAACCACCAGTCATTAAACTCTAAACGATAACCATCGAAATCCATTACTTTATTAGGTTTAGCTTGGTTCATAAAATAATTATAAACAGCAGTCATAGCTTCTTGTTTCTTTTCTATCTTGAAGTTAATCTCTCCAGAATTAGCATATTTAGATATTTCGCTAATTAATTGAGAAATAGTGCGTCCTCGTCTTTTCATCTCAGAGACGATGTCTAAGATTATTAAAGATGCCATTATTCCTGAATCAGAATAATAAAAATCTTTGAAATAAAAATGTCCAGCTAATTCTCCTCCGAAAAGTCCATCTATCTCTCTAAGTTTTGGGGCTGCGAAAGCTCTTCCTACTTTCCAGGTATGAACTTCAGCATTCATAGGTGCTAAGTATTCTGCTACGGCTTTAGAACTTCTGATTTCTTGAAGAACTTTAATCTTTTCATCTGTATTACGACTAGCAGATATTTTAGCATAGCGTTTAGCCTCAGAACTTGTTCCTATTCCTTTCAAGAAGAAGTTTCCTAATAGAGCTATCATAAGATCAGGAGAGATAAATTCTCCATTTTCATCTATAAACATGACTCTATCAGCATCACCATCGTATATGACACCTATGTCACATTTATTTTTCTTAACGAAATTTCTCAATGCCAGGGTATTCTCAGGGATTAATGGATTAGCCTCATGATTAGGAAAAGTACCATCCATTTCATCGAAAATATATTGAATATTTTCACTCTGTGGAAGTAAATCTTTTATAAAAAGAGAAGCCATACCATTAGAGATATCTATTCCTATTTTTAAATTTGATATATCTCCTACATATTTACGCTGAAATGTTAAATATTCTTCACGTAAATCTAACTGTTTTACTATTCCTTTTGAAGATGCTACTGGTGTAGCCTTTCCTTCATTTATCCATTTTTCAATAGTTCCTAGACCTGCGTCATATCCTACTGGTAAAGCATTTTCTCTAGAAACTTTTAAACCATTATACTCACGAGGGTTATGAGAGGCTGTTATCTGAACGGAGGCTTTAAAACCTTTTGCTGCTGTACCGAAATAGACTAAAGGTGTAGTACTTAACCCTATATCAGTAACATTCGCACCTGCATCTGTCAGACCTTTAATAAGATAATCATGAATCTCAGGTGATGAGTTCCTCATATCTCGTCCGACAAGAACCTCTTTAGTTTTCAATAATTCAGGTATAAAATAACCTATTTTATAAACTGTATTTTTATCAAAATCTTTATTATAGATTCCTCTTATATCATAAGCGTGAAATGCACCCATTTTATTTATTTTTTAATTAATAATACTAAGTTTCTTAAGGAATATTTATTTTTTACGTACTAATTTAATCTTATATGTCGTACGTACTTTTCCTTTCTGTATATTGTGAAGTTTAGAGGCTATCATTTTCTTTCGTATTGGAGAAAAATGATCGACGAATAAAATCCCATTTAAATGGTCATATTCATGTTGAACCATTCTGGCTCCAAAATTATCTAATTCCTCTATATGTTCTTCAAATTTTTCATCAAGATATTTGATTGTAATCTTTTTAGGTCGAATAACATCTCCATTAATTCCTGGTACACTTAGACAACCTTCGCCATATTCTGAAGTTTCTTCACTTTCTTTTACGATAACAGGATTAATCATAATCCTTTTGAAATCTTTTAGTTCAGGGTAAACATCAGACACATCACTTCCATCTACAACGAACATACGAAGGCTTTTCCCTATTTGAGGACATGCTAGCCCTACTCCATCAGACTCCTTCATAGTTTTCCACAAATCATCAACAAATTGTGCAAATTCTTCTTTATTAATTTCTTTTGGGTCTATCTCCTTAGCTTTCGCTCTAAGAACATCAGATCCCATTATATAAATCGGATAAATCATACTCTATTTTTAAATATTATTATGTCTTTAATTCTTTCTATTCATAAACGTTTGCAAAATTAATGCTGCGCTTACTTTATCAACCGCAGACTTATCTCTGCGTCCTTTTTTCTTCACTCCACTATCTATTAATGACTGAAAAGCCAAAACAGATGTAAATCTCTCATCTTCAAGTACTATTTCTATATCAGGAAATTTTTTTTTCAACTGTTTTAAAAAAGTATCTACATAACGAGCAGCTTCGGAAGGTTTGTTATCCATATTAATAGGATATCCAACTACAAATTTTTCAACCTTCTCTTTATCTGAATAATCTTTCAGGAATTCCATTATCTTTGTAGTCGGAACAGTTTCTAATGGTGAAGCAAATATTCTTAAGGGATCGCTTACAGCGATACCTGTCCTTTTTTTTCCGTAATCGATTCCCACTAGTCTGTCCATATTGTATATATTTTTTTATATTTTGCCAAATTTAATGTTACAAATTTAATGTTTATTACCAATAATGAGTAAAAATACGAAAAGAAAAAAAGAAAAAGTAACTAGAATTAGACTTGCTATCATAAATAATGATACGCATAAACCTCTATTCGTGATAAGGGGTACTAAATTTAAATTTATCTCTAGTGCTATATTTCTCGTAATATTTATAATCGTCCTTGCTTTTATTTTAGTAGCAGGAACTCCTTTAAAACAATTTATTCCTGGTTACCCTTCTACAGAAACACAGCTTGCGGCATTGCAAAATATTAAAAAGATAGATTCTCTTGAACAGACTATGCAAACATGGTCGATACAATTCGCTAATATACAACGAGTTATTAATAGAGAAGAACCTCTTCCTCTAGATTCTATTTTAAATCTAAATAAAGGTCAAAAAGCTGTAGAAATTAATAGAATTTATGCTAAAAAAGATTCATTACTGAGAGATGAGGTTAAAAAGCAAGAATTATTTAATCTTAATTCAGATAATTCTCTTCAGATTAAACAAGTCGAAGGTATGCTGCTTTTCCCTCCTATAAAAGGTATAATCACTCAGAAATATGATATTGGGGAAGATCATCCTTTCATAGATGTGGCTACTAAAGAAAATGCCGTAGTTAAATCCGTTTTAAATGGAACTGTTATTTTCACAGCATGGAATGATGAAACTGGATATACCATACATATTCAACATGAGAATAATCTAATCTCCATATATAAACATATAGTAAAACAATTAAAGAAACAAGGGGATAAAGTAACCGCGGGGACACCTATAGGTCTTGTTGGAAATGTAGGCAAACTCAGTACTGGACCTCATCTTCATTTCGAATTATGGCATAATGGAGAACCGATTGACCCAACTAAATATATTAATTTCTAATGACAAAAAAAAGAATAGCCATTCTTGGTTCTACTGGCTCTATTGGGACGCAGACTTTGGATGTAATAAGTCAGCATCCTGATTTATTCGAAGTCGTACTTCTTACAGCCAATAATAATAGTAAACTTTTAATCGAACAAGCCATCAAATTCGATGTTAACACTGTCGTAATTTGTAATGAAACACATTATAAAGATGTGCAAAAGGCTCTCGACCCACATTACATCAAGGTATTCGCAGGAATAAATTCTGTGGAGGATATTTTAAGTTCTTATGATAATATAGATATCGTAGTGGCTGCTATGGTAGGTTTTAGTGGACTAAAACCTACTATGGCAGCTATACGCGGCGGTAAAACTATTGCCTTAGCGAATAAAGAAACATTGGTTGCTGCTGGCTCTATAGTTACGAGAGAGGCCAAGAAGCACCATTGCCCTATATTGCCTGTGGATTCTGAACATTCTGCGATATTCCAATGTCTCCAAGGGAATAGGTCTCCTATAGAAAAAATATTGTTAACGGCTTCTGGTGGCCCTTTTAGAACTTTTTCTTATGAGGAGTTAGTGGGTGTTACTAAGGCACAGGCTCTGAATCATCCGAACTGGAATATGGGGGCGAAGGTTACTATAGATTCTTCGACTATGATGAATAAAGGTTTCGAGATGATCGAGGCTAGATGGTTGTTTGACGTGACTCCAAAAGATATAGAAATCGTGGTTCATCCTCAGTCTATTATTCATTCTATGGTGCGTTATAGGGATAGTTCTGTTATCGCGCAGATGAATGTTCCTGATATGAGGGTTCCTATTCAATATGCTCTTTCTTATCCGTATAGATTAAATTTAGATGTTCCTAGAATAGATTTTAGTGAAATTGGTACTTTTACTTTTGAGAAGCCGGATGTAAATAAATTTCCTTGCATAAGGATAGCTTATGACGCTATAAGTAAAGGTGGTAATATTCCATGTGCTATGAATGCGGCTAATGAAATAGCTGTTAAGGCATTTTTAGAGGAGAAGATAGGATATATGGATATTCCTGATATTATAGAGAAAACAATAGAACATACTGCCTTTATCTCTAGGCCTGAAATTGATGAAATTTTACAAACTAATGAGGAAGGCAGGAATTTTGCACAATCATTGCTTAAAAAAATAAATTAAATGGATACCATATTAAGAATAATTCAAGTAATATTAGCTCTTTCTATTTTAGTTATATTTCATGAATTTGGACATTATACATTCGCAAGACTATTTAAAATTAGGGTCGAGCAGTTTTATCTCTTTTTTCCACCTGCTATTTTCAAGTGGAAGCCTAAAAAGAGTGATACTGAGTTTGGAATAGGTTCTATTCCGCTGGGGGGCTTTTGTAAGATATCTGGAATGATAGATGAGTCTTTAGATACTAATCAGATGAAGCATGACCCGCAGCCATGGGAATTTCGTTCGAAACCTGCGTGGAAAAGACTTTTCGTTATGTCGGGTGGAGTGTTATTTAATTTCATTTTAGCATTTATTTTGTTTTCTGCTATTATGAATACCTGGGGCACTCAGTATTTAAAAAATAGTGATGCTAAATATGGCATAGAAGTAAATGATTTAGCTAAAGAAATAGGCTTCCGTTCAGGTGATAAAATATTATCTTTTGACGGAGAAGCGATAGATGATTTTAACGATCTACAAGTTACTTTAGCCAGAAATCAAGCTAAAACAGCTACAGTTATTCGCCAGGGAGATACTATTAATATAGATATAGATCCTGTGTATATCCCTGCTATTTTAAATACGCCTGGTATGTTCGCTCCAGCTACTCCTATTGCAATAGCTTCTGTCCCGGATACTTCTATTAATGCGTCTGCTAATTTATTGGCTAATGATAGATTTATTAGTGTAGATACGGTTAAAGTAGTGACTCTATATGAACTTAAAAGTGCATTGAATTTATATAAAGGTAAAAGAGTTGATTTTAGATTTTTACGTGGAGATCAGATAAAAACTATTCCTCTTCAGGTTAGTGAGAATGCTACAATTGGTGTTTTATTAGCGTCAGATATTTCTGATATGAATATTACTCGTATAGATTATAACTTTTTCTCTTCTATACCTGCTGGATGGGATAAATTTTCATCTACTCTTTCTAATTATATTAAAGAGTTAGGTCTTATTTTCCAACCAAAGACTCAGGCATATAAATCTGTAGGTAGTTTTATAGCTATAGGTAAAATTTTTCCTACGTCATGGGATTGGAGAATATTCTGGAATATTTGTGCCTGGCTTTCGGTAATGTTAGGTGTAATGAATCTTTTACCTATTCCTGGGCTTGATGGAGGACATATTTTATTCACTCTGTATGAAATTATTACTAGGAAGAAACCTTCTGATCGTTTTCTAATTAATGCTCAAATAGTAGGAATGGCTATATTGTTTTTACTTATCTTTGTAGCATTTGGTAATGATATAATGAGATTAATTAATTGATAATAAAATATAAATAATGAAGAAATACTTTATAATTTTATTCGCTATACTTGGTAGTATATTATTTCTACCATCTTGTAACAGTGAAAGAGCTGCTCAAAGAAAGGCTCGCAGGGCTTCTAAGATTAATAATATCACTTTACCAAGTGTATGTGGTAAAGCAGGAGAAGTATTAATCGTAATGGATAAACCTCTTTGGGAATCTGAGGAAGGTAGTGAATTAAGAGGGATTCTGACTCAAGATTATCCTTGTTTACCTCAAAAAGAGCCTATATTTACTATTTATGATACTCCTCATAAGGCTTTTTCTGGTAGTTTCGTGACTCATAGAAATATAATAGTAATAAATGTAGATAGTAAATTTGATGTTCCTTTGGCCACTTATAAGAAAGATGTATGGGCAGAGCCACAACTAGTCATTACTTTATCTGCTCCTAATAAAGAGTCTTTATCTAAACTAATAACTAAAGAGGAAGAAAAGATGATTTCAGCCATTGAGATGGCAGAACGAGATAGAATAGTTGAGAATGTTAAAAAATATAGAAATATACAAACAGAGGAAATAGCAGAGAAGATATTTGGTGGCTCACCTTACTTTCCACAGAATTATACTATAAAGAAAAAATCTAATAATTTTTTATGGGTATCTTCTGAGACTACTTATGTAAATCAAACTATTTTAATGTATTCTTATCCCTATACAGGAGATGAATCATTTTCTAATGAGAATATAATCAAAAAAAGAAATGAGATCCTGGAGGTAAATGTTCCTGGTGTCAGGAATAATAGTTATATGATAACAAGCACCATGAAAAAACCTGTTACTAGTTGGATAAAATATAAGAATATGAGATTTGCAGAAACAAGGGGACTTTGGGAGTTATATGGAGATTATATGGGTGGTCCTTTCGTTTGTCACTCTTTTCTTAGTCGCGATGGAAAAAATGTTATAGTTATCGAGGGTTTTGTATATGCTCCTAAGTACCCAAAAAGAAATTATTTAAGATATGTTGAGTCTACACTTTACTCATTTCATTGGGCAAATAACTAAGATTTGATACATTTTTTAAAAAAAATATCAGTTTTTTTACATTTTGATTTGTAAGTAAGAAAAAACTTTCTATCTTTGCAATCCCTTAAAGGAAACGACATAGTTAACACTTAAGGATTCACTCGGTGGGTTCGTCTAACGGCTAGGACTCAAGATTTTCATTCTTGCAATAGGAGTTCGATTCTCCTACCCACTACATAATATAAAAAAATAATAAAATGGCACAACACGCATCAGCAGACAAACGTCAACGCCAAAGCGAGAGACGTAGATTGCATAATAGATATTATGGAATCACTACTAGAAACGCTATCAAAGCGTTAAGAAATACAACGGATAAAGAAGCAGCTGTCGCTATGTTACCTAAGGTATCATCTATGATTGATAAATTAGCTAAGAAAAATATCATCCACGATAATAAAGCTTCTAACTTAAAAAGTGGACTTACTGTTTATGTAAATAAATTGTAAAAAGTTAAAAAAGTTTTTACTTTTTTTTCGTTGATTTATAAAAAACTTTCCAATATTTGGGAAGTTTTTTTTTATATATTATGACAGCAAAAGTAAAAATTAAAGATTGGAAAAAAGAAGAGAGACCGAGGGAAAAAATGTTAAATAACGGAGCTGCCTCACTTTCTAATACAGAACTAATAGCTATACTTATCAGATCAGGAAACTCATTCGAAACAGCTATTGACCTTTCAAGAAAAATATTAAGCCAAGCAGATAACTCACTAAATAAACTTTCTCAATTAAGTGTTGATGAATTAACTCTTATTAATGGAATAGGGAAAACTAAAGCATTATCAATACTAGCAGCTTTCGAACTTTCATCTAGAATGGAAGCCGAATTACCAGAAGAAAGACCTCAGATCTTATCATCGAATGATGTAGTTAAATTACTACGGCCTCTCATGAAGAATTTAGATCATGAAGAATGCTGGATTCTTTATCTAAATAGAGCGAATCGAGTAGTTCAGAGAGAAAGGGTTAGTATTGGAGGTATTAGTTCTACTATTATGGATACGAAACTAATAATTCGACATGCTCTTAACAAATTCGCTTGCGGTATGATTCTAGCGCATAATCATCCATCTGGTACTCCATATCCCGGTACACAGGATAAAAAGCAAACTAAAATACTACAAGATGCAGCTGCATTTTTCGATATATCAATCTTAGATCATGTAATTATAGCTAAAGATAAATTTTATAGTTTCTGTGATCACAATCTTTTATAAAAAAAATTTTGTAAAATACTTGAAAAGCTATAACTTTGGCAGAAATTCCATAATGAAACTGATCAATCTACAAGAGCAAAACTCTGTACTTAACCAATTCATAATAGAGATTAGAGATAAGAACATACAAAAAGATCGTATGAAATTTAGACGTAATCTTGAAAGAATAGGTGAAATTTTCGCGTATGAAATAAGCAAAACTCTTGACTATACTCCAAAAGAAGTCGAGACTCCATTAGGCATAGCTTCTTGCCAATCAATAAAAGATAATTTAGTAGTTTCTACTATTCTTAGAGCTGGACTTCCATTACATATTGGAGTTCTTAATTTTTTTGATTTTGCTGACAATGCTTTTATCGCCGCTTATAGAAAATATAGTAAGGATAACAAATTCAACATTAATATAGAATATGCTAGTACACCTTCCCTAGAGGGTAAAACACTAATTTTAGTGGATACTATGCTAGCTACCGGTTCTTCTTTACTTATTGGCATTGAAAAGCTATTAGAATATGGTAAACCTAAGCATGTTCATATAGTTTGCCCTATTTCTAGTCAAGACGGCATAGATAACCTAGCAAAACATCTTCCACATAAAGATTATACTTTATGGGTAGCTGCAGTTGATGAAGAATTAACTAATAAATCATACATCGTACCTGGTTTAGGAGACGCAGGAGATTTATCATTTGGTGAAAAATTATAATTTTTTATAGTTCTTTACGAAGACGAGCTATAGGAATATTTAATTGTTCTCTATATTTTGCTACAGTTCTACGGGCTACTTTGTATCCTTTTTTAGATAAGACTAATACTAGCTCCTCATCAGTGAGGGGCTTCTTTTTATTTTCTACTTCAATACTATCTTTCAATACTTGCTTAATCTCGCGTGTGGATACTTCTTTCCCTTTTTTATTTATTAAACCTTCTGAAAAGAAATATTTAAGTGGAAATATACCGAAGTTAGTTTGAATATATTTGCAATTCACTACCCTAGAGATAGTAGAAATATCCAAACCTGTAATCTCGGCTATATTTTTCAATACCATTGGACGAAGTTTTGTTTCATCTCCATCTATAAAATAATCTTTTTGAAAATCAATAATAGCTTTCATAGTATTTTGCAGCGTATTCTGTCTTTGACGAATAGCCTCTACAAACCATTTAGCTGAATCCATTTTATGTTTCACGAAAGTCGCAGCTTCTTTACCTTCTCTAACAGAGGAATTTGCTGACTTCATGAGTAAATCTGCATACCTTTTATTAATTTTCAGCTCTGGAACATTATATTTAGGCATAGAAAGTATATACTCTCCATCTTTTCTTTCTAAAATGAAATCAGGTACTACCTGCTGTGCTTGTTCAATATATGAATCATCAAGCTGTCCACCAGGACGAGGATTTAAACGTACTATTTCTGCTATAGCAGCTTTTAACTCTTCTTCAGTAATTCCTTTTTTGCTTATAATTTTCTTATAATGCTTCTTAGTAAATTCTTCAAAATAATTTTCTAATATATCTATAGCATTATCTCTATCTTTATTCTTTCTTTTCGTTTTTATCTGCAAAAGAAGGCATTCTTGAAGGTTTCTAGCTCCTATACCTACAGGTTCAAATTCTTGTATCATATGAAGAATTCTTTCTAATTCTTCTACTGAGACTTCTATATTTAATCTAAATGCTATATCATCAGACAAAGATTCTAAGTCTCTTCTTAAATAGCCATCATCATCAAGACTTCCAATCATAAACAAAGCTACAGTTCTAGTCCTTTCATCCAAGTGTCTATAGCCTAATTGCATTTCAAGATTTTGCTGAAAACTCTCCTTTACAGAGAAAACATTATATTGTGGTTTTATATCTTTTCCCTGATTATTGACGTATAATTTATAGGCTGGTGTAGAATCATCTTGATTATAGTCACTTAATGATAAATTCTTAGGTTCATCATCATCTGAATCACTTTCTTGAATTCCTTCATCTAAAACAGGATTCTCCTCCAGCTCTTTTTTTATGCGCTGCTCTAACTCCAAAGTCGTCAACTCCAGAAGTTTAATAGTCTGGATTTGAAGCGGAGATAAACCTTGCTGTAATTTTTGTTGTAATCCTTGTTTTAACATATTGATACAAATATATGAAATTTATTTAAATTTGTACTTTGAAATATAATGATTATGCCAAACGAAAAGATTATAGATTTAGATTTAGAAAAGATAATAGCAGATAAAAATCCAAAGCTTCTGAATATTATCCCTGGTTTTTTTATGAGATATTTAAAAAGAATACTTCATATTAAAGAATTAAATGAAATGCTTTCTTTATCTAAAAATGAGGGATTTGAAGGCGTTGAATTCGCTGAGAAAGTTTTAGATAAACTTCAGGTTAGTTATGAAATACATAATAAATATTCTTTAGATAAATCTAAAAGATATATATTCGTTTCTAATCATCCTCTTGGAGGGCTTGATGGACTGATACATATCGCATCTATTGGTAAAATATTTGGAGATATTAAATTTGTAGTAAGAGATGAGCTTCTAAACATAGCCCCGCTTGAATCAGTATTCATTCCGATTAATAAATATGGTAAAATGAATAATAATTATGCAAATAGAATCAATAATGCGTTTAAATCTGATAGTCAAATATTATTTTTTCCTGCTGGTCTCTGTTCTAGACTGAATAAGGGTAAAATAAAAGATCTAGATTGGAAAAAAACATTTATAAATAAGGCCAAAGAATATGATAGAGATATAGTCCCTATTTACTTCGAGGGTAGAAATTCAATGTTTTTTTACAGATTAGCTAAACTAAGAAAATTTTTGCATATTAAATTCAACATAGAGACTTTTTATCTCGTAAATGAAATGTTTAAACAAAAAAATAGTAAATTTGATATTTATTATGATAAACCTATAAAAAGTTCTTCTATTACTACTGATCATTCTTTAAGAGAATGGGCTCAGATTATAAAAAATAAAGTGTACACAATAAAATCAGATAAATAATGGAACCGATAATAAAACCGATTGACAGAAACTTGATAATGGATGAATTAACATCTGATAAGTATATTCGTAATACTAGAAAAAGCGATAATGAGCTTTACGAAGTTACATTTCAAGATTCTCCAAATATCATGAAGGAAATTGGACGACTTCGTGAGATGACATTTAGAAACGCAGGAGGAGGGACTGGTAAATCAGTAGATATCGATGAATTTGACGTCGATAGTGTTTCACCATATAAGCAACTAATAGTTTGGGATCCTAAAGCAGAAGAGATACTTGGTGGATATCGATATATATTATGTGGAGGAGGTTTAGAACCTAAGAAGATGGCGACTACAGAACTTTTTAATTTTTCTGATACTTTTATCAAAGATTATCTTCCTTACACTATTGAACTTGGTAGATCATTTATTCAACCAAACTATCAAGGCCGAAATATAAATAAAAAAGGACTTTATTCTTTAGATAATCTATGGGATGGTTTAGGGGCTATAATGTATAAATATGATAATTATGAATATTTCTTCGGTAAAGTTACAATGTACACTACATACAATGTTAGGGCTAGGAATGTATTATTAAATTTCTTTCAAAAGTTTTTCGGAGATAAAGAAAATCTAGTTACTCCTATAGAACCAATAGATTATGACCAAAATAACGAATATTATGATAAACTTTTTGATGGATTAGATTATAAGGAAGCCTATCGTGTACTTTTTAAGGAGTTAAAAAACTATGGGGAGTTTATTCCACCATTAATTAATTCATATATGAATCTTTCTCCTTCTATGAAAGTATTTGGAACAGCTATTAACAAAACTTTTGGTGATGTCGAAGAAACTGGAATTCTCGTAAAATTATCAGATGTATATCCTGAAAAAATAGAAAGACATATAAAACCAATGATAGAACTAGCTCATAATCTAGCCACTAGATTTAGACCTAGATGGTGGAGAAAAAAATAATAAAATAAAATTTACTCAAATATATAATCCCTCACGATAAAAACTGAGGGATATATTTTTTTCAATTCTTGCATAAATTTCATCGCCTCTGATTTAGTTCTAAAATCTCCTACTGTAACTTCAAAATATGGATTGGCATATTCTCTATATGCAGGGACATCAGGATAAAGAAAGTTAAAATTGGCAATAATCTGTTTAGATATATCTCTAGCATCTCTTTTATTATCAAAGAATATTCTTATTCTATAACCTTGTGTTCGACGTGATTTATTTTTTTCTAGCTGAAGGTTCTCTGCTTTGAGTAAAGCTGGTGACACTACGAAATACTTTCCTACTCGACTTTTTAACTCATCGTAGGTTAAAGAATCTTCTCTAGATAACATAAGCTTTAATGAATCAGTATGAATCTCTACTTTAGAAGTGTCTATGATATATTGACTGACATCTTTTTGTTCATGTTCATCATTATTTTGAGCTAGTATATTTGGAACAAATACACACATTAACACGAAAATTGACACTAATGCTTTTTTCATTCTATTTATTATTTTTATTATTTCTATTCTTTAATTTCAATAACTGAGCCACAGAAATTTTTTTAAATCGTTTTGTCTTCTGAATTCCAAAACTTGTATTAGCTTTAATATCTACATCTAGGAAAATTTCATTAAAATCTAAGTCTTTATAATTTAAGCCTAAATATAACATGGATACAGGATCTGTAAAATGTACATTTAAAACTAGTGGAATAGTAGAAGTTCTATTTTTCTTTATAGTAGGAGTATTTTTTAAATTTATCTCTGCTAAATTTTTATCGCTTTTATAAAAAAAACCATTTATATCCTTTATTATAAAATTATGGTGTGTAGGATTATTAATTTCTACATTTAAAGTCGCTTGAACTCTATCAGTAGATTTCATCGAAATAGAGCCTATATTCACCTCCTCAATAGTTATATCTCTATATTTAGAACAACTGGAAGTAGTAATAATAAAAGGTAATGCTAATAAAACTACTATAATAAATTTTCGCATATTAATTTCTTTAGTTTGCAAAGATATAAAATTCTTTTTTTCTCACTATCTTTGTAGCTATGAATAATATAGATAAAAAAGTATATATAGAGACTTATGGCTGCCAGATGAATGTATATGATTCTGAACTAGCATTATCAATACTAAAAGATGACGGATATGAACGTACAGAAAACATCGAAGATGCTAATCTTATATTAGTTAATACCTGTTCGATTAGAGATAATGCAGAGCAAAGAATATGGGGAAGAGTCAATAAATTCCACGCAGAAAAAAGAAAGAATAAAGATGTAATAATAGGCATATTAGGATGTATGGCAGAAAGACTTAAAGACAAGTTACTGGCACATCGTGATATAAGCCTAGTATTAGGACCTGATAATTATAGAGATTTACCTCGTTTATTAGAAGCTTTAGACAATAATAATAAACAAATGAGTACAGACCTTTCAAAAGAAGAAACATATTCAGATATAATTCCAGTAAGAACTGATAAAAATGGTGTATCAGCTTACATTTCTATTATGAGAGGTTGTAATAATTATTGCACTTATTGTGTAGTTCCATACACTAGAGGTGTAGAAAGAAGTAGAGACCCTCAATCTATTATAAACGAAGCTAAAGATTTATTTAATAAAGGCTATAAAGAAGTTAATCTTCTTGGACAAAATGTCAACTCTTATATATGGATGGATCCTAAAAATACAAGTAACACTGTTGATTTTTCTCAATTACTTGAGATGGTGGCACTAATTGATCCAAAATTAAGAGTCCGTTTCTCTACCTCCCATCCAAAAGATATGAAAAATAGTGTTTTATACACTATTGCCATGTATCCTAATATTTGCAACCATATACATCTTCCTGTTCAATCTGGCAGTACTAGAATCCTAAAAAAGATGCATAGAATTTATACCAGAGAACAATATCTTGAAAGAATAGCTAAGATTAAAGAAGTTTTACCTACAGCAGGTATAACTACAGATATTATTACAGGTTTTTGTTCTGAAACAGAAGAAGATCATAAAGAAACACTTTCATTAATGGAAGAAGTAAAATATGATTGGTCATTTATGTTCCAATATTCTGAAAGACCTGGAACTATGGCAGCAGGTCGCTTCCCAGATGATGTAAGTCCAGAGACTAAAGCTCGTAGATTAAATGAAATCATAGAACTACAAACTAAATTATCTATGGAATCTAATAAAAAAGATGTAGGTAAAAAGTTTGAAGTGCTAGTAGAAGGATTTTCTAAGAAATCTGATAAAGAGTTATCTGGAAGAACTTCAGAAAATAAGGTATGTGTATTTCCTGCTGGGAATTATAAACCAGGAGATTATGTTAATGTTTTAGTTGAATCTTGTACTTCTGCTACATTAATTGGAACTCCTATAAAATAATTAGTATAATCTATTAAAAAATAATATCATGACTAAAATGCATACTAAATGTCTTGGTAATTTAAGAACCGAGATTGAACATTTACAATCAAAAGTAAAAGTCATCACTGATGCTCCTTTAGATAACCATGGAAAAGGAGAATCTTTCTCTCCTACTGACTTATTTGCATCATCTTTAGGATCTTGCATACTTACGATTATTGGAATAACCGCTCAAGAAAATAATTTTTCTATAGATGGTACAACTATTGACATAGAAAAAATTATGGCATCAGATCCTAGAAGAGTATATGAAATAAAATTAAATTTTAATTTTCCTAAAAATAATTATACTCAAAAAGAAAAGGAACTTATAGAAAACGCCGTCCATACATGTCCTGTATGTAACAGCGTTAATCCTAATATTATTCAGACTATTAAATTAAATTTTTAATTACTGAATAAAAATATTTACATAATAGACCATTCTGCACCATCTTTGGTATCCTTAATTTGAATTCCAAGTTGGTTCAGTTTGTCTCTTATTAAATCACTTGTAGCGAAATCTTTCTTAGCTTTTGAATCTTTTCTTACATCAAGAATCATATTTACTAAGCCATCAACTAAGCCTTCAGATTCATCTGAACTGTTTTCTTCTTCTAATCCTAAAACTTTAGTATTAATATCTACTAATAGATTAGTAAGATTCGTTTTATCATTTTCAGTGATCTGTAATGATCCATCTTTTACTTGATTAACTATCTTAACAGCATCAAAAAGATGAGAAAGAGCTATTGGCGTATTTAGGTCATCACATAATGCCGTCATAACCTCATCCTGAATCTTAAGGATATTCTCATTAGTATTATCTCCTGAAACTGTTGAAAGATTTTTAACATCTTTCATAGCATTAAGCATTCTCTTAAGTCCTTTTTCAGCAGCTTGGAGTGCAGCATTACTAAAATCTAAAGTACTGCGATAATGAGCTTGTAATATGAAAAATCTTATAGTCATAGGAGAATATGCACGTTCAAGTGCTTTATGAGTTCCATTAAATAATTCATTTAATGTAATGAAATTACCTAAAGATTTTCCCATTTTTTGGCCATTGATAGTAACCATATTATTATGCATCCAATAGTGTACTCCACTTTTCCCTCTAGAGGCTGTATTCTGCGCTATTTCACATTCATGATGTGGGAATAGCAAATCCATTCCTCCTCCATGAATATCGAACTCGTCACCTAAATATTTAGCACTCATCGCTGAACATTCTGCATGCCAACCAGGGAAACCTAGACTCCATGGAGATTTCCATTTCATAATGTGCTCTGGAGCTGCTTTTTTCCATAATGCGAAATCCATAGGACTTTTTTTATCACTCTGTCCATCAAGAGTTCTAGTATTGGCTAATAAATCCTCAACTTTTCTTCCAGATAAAACTCCATAATGAAATTTCTTATTATACGCTAGAACATCGAAATAAATAGATCCATTACTTTCATAAGCAAAACCATTATCTAATATGTTTTGAACTAAATCTATCTGTTCCATAATATGGCCAGAAGCTCTTGGTTCTATACTAGGAGGAAGCGTGTTAAGCTTTCTCATAGTTGCGTGATAACTTAGAGTATAAATCTGTGCTATCTCCATAGGTTCTAATTGTTCTAATTTAGCTTTAACAGCTATTTTATCTTCACCAGAATCTACATCTCCAACTAAATGTCCAACATCTGTAATATTTCTTACATATCTCACTTTATAGCCAAGAAATCGAAATAATCTCACTAAAATATCATATGTAATTCCTGGTCTCGCATGCCCTAAATGAGGATCTCCATAGACTGTAGGACCACACACATATAATCCGACCATGCCTTTATTTATAGGAACGAATAATTCTTTCTTACGTGAAAGAGAATTCGTTAAATATATTTTTCTCTCCATAACTATGTATTTTTCAATTTTACAAAGTTATCGGTTTTTTATTATCCTGCAAAGGATAATTAAATATTCTTTGCAGGATGATAATTACATAGGTTTTTCGATCTCCATCCTCACAGCTAAAACATCATTATACTTGACTTCTTCATTATCCGCATTGACATATTTATTATTTCTAATTTTACCTGTCAGTGCTAACAATGTCCCCTTTTTAATATTATCAAAATTTGGCATCTTTTCTCCTGACCAAGCCTCAACTCTATGCCATGTAGTAATTTCACATTGCTTACCTTCCTTATCAAGATAATGTTCATTAGTCGCAATAGAAAGATTAATAACTTTTCTGTCTCCAATCTCTCTTACTCGTGGATCTCTTCCCACATAACCTCTTAATTCTAATCTGTTTACTGATCTATCCATTTTTTTATGTTTTAAAATTCGCTACGAAGTAATATATTCTTAAGGATATAAAGTTCTCTTTAAGCATTTATAAACGTTTATAATTGATTTATATCTTTTTTTTTATCAAGCATAGAATTATATAATTATTTAAAAATTTTATAATTCTATTTTTTTTTATAAAAACTTATATTTTCTATAAAAAATTCAATAATTATGCTTTTTAACTATTGATTATACTTCTTTTACTCATTAGAATATTTTAGTTTTGTAACCAAAACCAAAAAAAATTAACACCATGAATTACTGTCTAGAATGTGGGAAAAAGATATTAGGAAGAAGTGATAAAAAATTCTGTAGTGATATTTGTAGAACTAATTATAATAATAGAAAATATCGAAAGAAAAATAGCTATATCTATTCCATAAATAAAAAGTTAAAAAAGAATCATTCTATATTAAATGAATTTATAAATAATAACAATAAAAGGTGTACATATACTGATTTGTATTCAGCAGGCTTTGATTTTAATTATTTTACAAGTATTCTAAATAATAAAATCATGTGTTATAATCTTGGATATACTATAAGTAGGAAAGGAATTATTAATATCTTTGCAAAGATTGAAAAAGAGTAATGTTTAAATTTTAATAATATTATCACGATATGAAAAATCAAATATTAGAAGATTCCAAACTTGCATTCGTAGAACCTGATTTTAGTAAAATAAAAATAAGTGATTATAAAGATGCTTTTAATATAAGCATTTCAAATGCTAAGAAAGAAATAAAAGCCATCACAGATAATAAAGAAAAACCTTCTTTCGAAAATACGATAGAAGCACTTGAAAAATCTGGTACTGATTTTGAAAAAGTAGCTGGTATTTTTTATAACTTAAATGAAGCAGATACTTCTGAAGAAATGCAACAGATCGCAGAAGATATCAATCCATTAGTTACAGAATACACTACTGGTATATTATTAAATGATAAACTCTTCAAAAGAATAAAGGAAGTTTATTCTACTGAAAGAAAAAATGAAGAAAATAAATGTTCAATATTAAATATTGAACAAAAAAGACTATTATCTGAAACTTATAAAGATTTCGCCAGAAATGGAGCTTTACTTGCAGAAAATGATAAAGCCAAGTATAGTGAACTTGTTCAAAAAGCTTCACTGCTAAGTCTTAAATTTAGTAGGAATGTACTTTCTGCTACTAATGATTATTATCTTGAAATTAATAATATAGAAGACATTCAAGGTCTCCCAGATTTTCTTTTAAATATGGCTAAAGAAGAGGCGATTAAAAAAGGAAAAGAAGGATGGGTATTTACTCTTGATGCTCCATGCTATGGTCCTTTCTTAAAATATTGTCAAAATAGAGCACTTAGACAAAGAATATGGGAAGCATACAATAGTAGATGTATTAATGGAAAATTCGATAATACTAAGATTATTAAACAAATAGTTAATATTAGGATACAAATAGCCAATATATTAGGATATAGAACTTATGCAGAGTATGCATTAGAAAATAGAATGGCTAAAAAGACATCTACTGTAAATAAATTCCTCGAAGATTTACTAGACAAAACCCTTCCTCACGCTAAAAAAGACATAGAAGATGTTAAATTATATGCTAAATCTCTTGGTTTTAAGGAAGATTTTATGCCATGGGATTTATCTTTCTACAGCGAAAAGTATAGAAAAGCAGAGTTTGACTTAGATGATGAGGAAACTAAGCCTTATTTTGAAATAAATAAGGTAGAAAAAGCGATATTCGATTTAGCTGGCAAGTTATATGGGCTACAATTTATTGAAAACCTTACATTGCCTAAATATAACCCCGATATAAAAATCTTCGAGGTATACGACACTAATCAAGGCTCAGATAAACGCTTTATGTCTCTATTATACATGGACTATTATCCAAGAAAATCCAAGAGAGGAGGAGCTTGGATGACTAATTTTAGAGAGGAATCTATTCAAAACGAAAAAGAAGAAAGACCTTTTATTTCAGTAGTAACTAACTTTACTAAACCTAACGGCGATACTCCGTCTTTATTAACTTTCAGAGAATTTACCACTCTGTTACATGAATTCGGACATGCTCTTCATGGAATATTAGCTGAAGGACATTATTCGTCATTAACAGGAACCAATGTTGCAAGAGATTTCGTTGAACTACCTTCTCAATTTATGGAAAATTGGGCATATGAAAAAGAGTTTATGAATACTTTCGCTATCCATTATAAAACTGGCGAAACTATTCCAGATAGCTTAATGGATAAAATCATAGCAGCTAAGAATTTTAATGCAGGTTATGCCTTCGTCAGACAACTTATTTTCGGTATCAGCGATATGGCATGGCACACATTAACAGAACCTTTTAATGGAGATGTCGTAGAATTTGAGCATAAATGCATATCTCGATGTAAAGTCCTTCCATTATTAGATGGTATGGCATTTTCTCCTTCATTTGGCCATATTTTTTCTAATGGCTACTCTGCAGGATATTATTCATACAAATGGGCAGAAGTTCTAGAGGCAGACGCATTTGCCAAATTTAAGGAAGATGGACTTTTTAATAAAAATACTTCTACATCTTTTAGAAAAAATATATTATCCAGAGGAAATATAGAAGATGCAGAAATATTATATCGTAATTTTAGAGGTAGGGATCCTCAAGCGGAAGCTCTTCTAAAACAACAAGGACTTATATAAGTAACAGGGAATTATTATTCTACCGTTACAGATTTAGCTAAATTTCTTGGTTGATCTACATTACGACCTTTAGCAATAGCAATATGATAAGCTAATAATTGTAATGGGACAACTGAGAGTAATGGTGTTAAACATTCAAGAGTATCAGGTATCTCTATTACGTAATCAGCCACTTTACTAACTTCCACATCACCTTTAGTAACTATAGCTATTACTCTACCTTTACGTGCCTTAATTTCTTGAATATTACTAACTATTTTATCATAATGACCTCTACGTGTAGCGATTACCACTACTGGCATCTCTTCGTCGATAAGGGCGATAGGACCATGTTTCATCTCCGCTGCAGGATAACCCTCTGCATGGATATATGATATTTCTTTAAGTTTTAATGCTCCCTCCAAGGCGACAGGATAATTAACTCCCCTACCAAGATATATGAAATTTTTAGCATAAGTAAATATTTGTGCATAACGCTTAATCTCCTCATTCTTTTTAAGAATTAAATCAATTTTTGAAGGTATATCTTGAAGACTATTTATTATATCTATAAAGTCACACTTTTCTAAAGTGTGTTTTGCTTTAGCTATAGAAAGCGCTAACATAATTAATGTTGTTACTTGAGCAGAGAAAGCCTTAGTAGAAGCCACGCCTATCTCAGGTCCCGCATGAGTATAAGAACCAGAATCAGTAGCTCTTGGTATAGACGAACCTACTACATTACAAATTCCATAAAGGAATGCCCCTTTTTTCTTAGCAAGTTGAATAGCTGCCATAGTATCTGCAGTTTCTCCAGACTGTGAAAGTGCTATAACTATATCATTTTTATAAATAACCGGATTTCTATATCTAAATTCAGATGAATATTCGACTTCTACAGGGATTCTAGTTAATTCTTCTATTATATACTTACCAATCAATCCAGCATGCCAAGAAGTACCACA
>Ga0172378_10000462_pt1 | contig 35671 bp, 30 predicted proteins | sample GrowelOW332metaG_FD_119755 | JGI IMG/M metagenome (GOLD analysis project Ga0172378, IMG submission 119755) | Groundwater microbial communities from an aquifer near a municipal landfill in Southern Ontario, Canada - Pumphouse #3_1 metaG | ecosystem: Environmental > Aquatic > Deep subsurface >...
AATTACTGTCCTATGTTCAAAACTACCTAAAATTGATTAGGTGATTGACGTTTACCTTGTGTATAACTGGTCATCCCGTTCAGTTTTCAAAGAGCGACCGTATTAAGTATTTTTCGTATCGCGTCTTTTTCAGGCGCAAGTAAGAGTTTATCATTGAGCCTAGGTATAGTCAACAAAAATATTTTATTTTTTTCAATTTGCTCAAAATACGGATTTTCAGGGCTTATCGGCTTCTTCTTGATTTGGCTGTAAATGTTCTTTTTTTGATGTTAAAAAGAAAAGGGTGAGCTGGCCAGCTCGCCCAATATATAGGTATTTCTATCTTATATAGATTATATTAATATAATTATCTAATATGTTTGTCTTCGTAATCCGTGATCATATCCACACGTGTCTGATGTCTTCCGGTAGCTTCTACGGCATTAAGAAAAATATCGGTTCTTTTGATGATGTCATCAATTGACATATACTTGGCTCCAAAGGCAATCATATTGCAGTGGTTATGTTCAACTATTAAATCACTGACAGTATAGTTATAGCCAATGCCGCAACGGATGCCTTTGACTTTGTTGGCACAGATAGAGACTCCTTCTCCGGAAGAGCAAATGAGGATGCCTTTGTCAGCCTGTTTGCTGGCAACAGCTTCACTGGCTTTAAAAGCAAATTCAGGATAATTGCAGCTTTCGGCTGAATTGGTTCCGAAATCAAGGATTTCGTAGCCTTCTTCTTTTAGATGCTTCAACAGGGGTTCCTTAGCAACGAATCCACCATGGTCACAGGCAAAAGCGATTTTCATTATAAGTCCTCCTTGAAAAAGACTTCCTGAATCTCATTGAGTTTGATTTCACCTTCTCTAACGACAATCGGTTTATCGCCGGTCAAATCAACAACCGTAGTCGGAACGGAGGATTCGCAGTTGCCTTTGACTATGCCCTGTACATCCGGGGAATTCTTAAAAACGTTCTGAACATCCTCGAATTTGGACAAGGATGGCTGACCGGAAAGATTGGCGCTAGTGACTTGAAGCGGGAAAGGAAGGGAACCTAAGAATTCCAAAAGATCCTTCTTGCCTGGGATTCTGATGCCAGCGACTTTAGTTCCTAAATGAGTCTGATAAGGAGCGTTGTCTTTGGCCTTTACTAAGATAGTTAAAGGTCCAGGCAGGAATTTATCGATGACTCTTTGAATATTCGGAGTAATTTCAAAATACTGATTCAAATCAAAACTGACACTAGTCATGACCGCAATCGGTTTATCCGGTCGACGGTTCTTGCATTTGACCAGTCGTTCATAAGCTTCTGGCGAATCCCAGCGGACACCGACTCCATAGACGGTCTCAGTGGGAAGAGCTAGCACATAGCCATGATCAACTATCTGTCTAGCTTCGCTGTCTTTAAAAGAAAGTATGTCCATTTATATTTCCCCTTCAGAGAGAAAACGGCTGACCTGTCAGCCGTTTATAATTGCAAACAGTTAGAACTCCATCTTCACATCTTGTCTCTTAGCTTCTTCAGCTTCGAAGAAGTCAATCGGAGTAGCATGAATGTGATTGGCAACAATTGAAGAAGGGAAGACAACGATTTCCTGATTGTAAATAGAAACATTGGAGTTGTATAGGCGACGGGCAGCCTGGAGATGCTCTTCAACATCAGCGCAGGTGTTGGAAAGATTGATGAACATGGTGTTAGCCTTCAATTCAGGATAACGTTCAACAACAATGTTGATGGATTTGCTCATCTTGTCCATCTCGGCGTTGAACTTGCTGAGATCCTTCATATTGGCGGAAGCATCAGCAGTATTAGAGGAAGCTTCATGATAGTTGCTTCTCATCTTAGCCACATCAATCAAGGTATCATTCTCATGCTTTGCATAACCCTTAGTGATGTCATACTGCTTAGTAAGCAAATCGAATCTCTTAGTTAAAGCGACATCAATGTCGGAAGCTGATTCCTTGATCTTGACCTGCATTCTGCGTAAGTAGTTGGCCTTCTTGATATACCAGCCGACTAAAACAATGGCAATAATGAGAATGAGGCCAAAAACGATTCCGCAGACAATACCGGCAATAGCACCACCGGATAATCCTTCGAGTGTTAACATACGTTTGTTTTTCCTTTTCTATATTACTTATTCTTACGATGAGGGTTAAGAATGTTGACGAATTCTTCCTGCTGAGGCTTCAAAGATTGTAGATAGGCATAATATTTAGGATACTGATAGCCGTAGTGAGCGCAGACATCCTTGACAATAACGTTCTTCTTACTGTCATAAACCTTCTTGATGGCAGCAAAATGAGCAGTGTCATTGTCCACATTTGCCGGTAAGGCCATGGAAGTCAGGTCAGCAATGTACGCATCGACAGCTGCAATTGCCTCTTTAAGATTGCGTTCACGTCTCTCTTTGGCAGTCTCAACCTGTTTCTTCGGCTTAGGCTCCGGTTTTCTTCTCGGAAGATCTTCAAGACCATATCTCGAACGCCATAAACCGATAGCGCCCATGATACGGGGCTTTCCTAAAATACGGATAGAGAAGCCATTATCGGTGAAGACCTTATAGGGGTCTTCACCTTTCTTCAAGGCATCACATACCTTATTAGCGAATTCTTCAGTGAAGGTGATTTTGCTAGGTGTGCACTTAACAACGTTGGGGTTGTGATTAAGCTCTCTCTGAGCATGCTTCGTAAACTGTTTATTAGCCATTATTCCATTCCTCCTAGTGACTATTTCTGATTGTTATCGTCCTTCTTATCGGATGGTAAGACTTCCTTAACGACTCCATGGCGAGAGGTAGGCTTAGCTTCTTCATTCTTAGGTTCATAGATTTGTCTTAACTTATTGACCGTGCCGTCATCAGTCTTAATCAGCAAGACAGATACCCCGGCATAGGCTTCTAAGTGAGAGGCAAATGTTTCTACTGATAATGATATTCGTGAAGAATGAGCGAAATCAACGAAGAGCATACCGATATGAGTAGGATCTTTAGCGCCAGTCATAGCAGCTTTACGGAAGTCAGCTTCCTTTATAGGAGTGCCGGCCCCAATAGCTACGACAATGACAAGACGGGAAGGCTTTGACTTCAGAATGTTATCAATGGTGACATAGTAACCTTCATAACCAGGATAGAGAACCAAGTTGTTCGGGTTTTCCGGTTTCAGACCATAAGTGTTATCCATGACGTGATCATTGAATTCAGGAAGCTTACGATTTTTGAGCAAATAGGCGATTTCATCACCAGTGATGGTCTCATGTTCAATCAGGGTCTGAGCAATCAGTTCCACATCGGCTTTGTGTTCAGTGAGGATTTCTTTAGCTTTAGCATGGCATTCATCGATGATTTGTCGGACAGCCTTATCAATCTCATAAGCAATCTGAGTAGAGTAATTGGCCTGAGTGGAATTATAGTCTCTTCCTAAGAAGACTGATCCGCCTGGTTTCTCATACTGGACCGGACCTAAGTCCGACATACCATACTGAGTAACCATGGAACGAGCCAATTGAGTCGCTACTTCAATATCGTTTGAAGCACCGGTTGAAACATCTCCGAAGAAGATTTCCTCACTGGTTCGGCCACCTAAATAGCCAGTAATACGGGCCAGCATCTGATTCTTCGTCATCAGGAAGTGATCCTGAGCCGGAGTCATCAAGACATGACCGCCTGTTCTTCCACGAGGAATGATAGTGATTTTCTGAACAACATCGGAATAAGGTAAGAAGATACCGATGACAGCATGACCTGATTCATGATAGGCCACCTGCTTCTTTTCGTTAGGCTCAAGATGTGATTTCTTAGCCGGACCGGCAATAGCTCTATCAATTGCTTCATCGATATCAGGAGTAGTAATCATGGACCGGTTAGCTCTGACAGCTAAGATAGCAGCTTCGTTCATGATGTTAGCTAAGTCAGCTCCAGAGAAGCCGACAGTTCGGCTGGCAATAGCATCAAAGTTGATATCGGGAGCCAGTTTCTTGTTGCGGGAATGGACCTTGAGAATAGCGGCTCTGCCTAATCGATCAGGTAAATCGACAGTGATAGTACGATCGAATCTTCCTGGACGAGTTAAGGCTGGATCAAGGACATCAGCTCTGTTAGTAGCAGCCATGACGATGATACCGGAGTTGTCTTCAAAGCCATCCATCTCAACTAGTAATTCATTCAAAGTCTGCTCACGTTCATCGTTTCCGCCGCCAAGGCCAGCGCCTCTTTGACGGCCGACAGCATCGATTTCATCGATGAATATCAAGCACGGAGAATTGGATTTGGCAGTCTTGAATAATGAGCGAACACGGCTAGCACCGACACCGACATACATTTCGACAAAGTCAGATCCAGAGATGGAATAGAAAGGAACATTGGCTTCACCGGCAACAGCCTTAGCTAGTAAGGTCTTACCAGTTCCAGGCGGGCCGACTAAGAGTACACCATGAGGAAGTTTAGCTCCTAAGCGAGTGTATTTATCGGTACTATGGAAGTAATCAACCATTTCAACTAATTCGGCTTTAGCCTCATCACATCCAGCCACATCAGCAAAGCGGACTTTAGAGCCGTTTTCCTTACGGGCAATATTGTTAACGAATCCGGACATTGGTCCAGAGCTGCCGCTTCCGGCAGACTTATACATTCTGTTGACGAAATAAACCATTAAAGCAGCAATTAAGATAAATAAGATAAGAGGCACTAACCAAGATGATAAGGAGGAAGTGGACTGAACAGCAGCCTGATAGGTGTTGGCATTGTAATAAGCGACATAATCGCCATTCTTATCTGTTGTCATGACATAGTTAGCAATAGGTTCAACATAGTAGCGATAAGTATCTTTACTAATAGAAGCCGTGTACTGATAAGTAGTAGTGCCAGTCTTGCCATTAGCTAAAGCAGTGGTCTGTGTAAACTTGCCACTGATACCGACAATATCGGAATTAACGTTAGAATATGTAACACTAAGAGTAGGGGAATGGGTCTTAACATCAATAAGAATCTTGGCTAAAGAACCGGTATTAGAGATAATGCCGTCCGGGTTTGAAGTCGAATTCTGGATTGAGAAAGAACCGTTGTCCTTATTCCATCCGGAAAAATCAGGATGAGCATCAGAATCAACATCGCTCTTGCCATCGCCATTTGCATCAACGTTATAGACCACATCGGAATCAGTAAATGAGTAAGTAGTAGTTGATGATCTGAAGACAAAGAAATAGAGCATCAAGGTGACAATCAAAATAAAGCAGCAAGCTAAAATAATAAGCGGAACATAGCCTTTTCCATGACGATTGTTGTTACTCATGGGGCGACGAGTGTTGTTGTTTTCTGGTTCTCGGTTATCCTGATCATCAGAGAAGTTCATCGGATAGGAAGACAAGGTCGGATTGAACTCTAGGGGTAGTGAAAGTGACTCCTTTTTGTCAAAGTTCATGGGTTTCCTCCTGAAAATTAAATGCACATTAAGACAATAATAATATATGAGAAATCAAGTGCTAATTCAAGTAAAATAGCGTAACTTGAAGCCTACCTTTAATTTCTGGAAAAAATAGCTGATTTTACGCTGTTTTCTCAATAATGAAATTAAAGAAAGGTTTAACAAAACCATTCTATTGCTATGAATATCGTTTTCTAAAACCGGTCTTGAATATGAGCCAGTGAATGTCCTTGTCTATCTTTAACTACGGAAATCTGAGCGGAGAAGAACTGTTTCAGTTCCTCCACATGGGAAATAAGACCGATAGAGGTGCTCTCCTGCTCTGATAAAGACGTCAGGACTTCGACTACTTTAGCTAACGATTCACTATCCAACGTTCCAAAGCCTTCATCAATAAAAAGAATCTCGATTCTCTTATTGCCGACCGTCTCTTTGACAAAGTCACTTAATCCTAAAGCCAAAGACAAGGAAGCCATGAAAGTTTCACCGCCTGATAAGGTGGAGGCTTTACGTTTAGTGCCATTAACAATATCAAAGACATCAATATCAAGGCCCTGCTGAGAGCGCCCTTTATCAGAATCAGTTCTTCTTTCTAAAAGGTATTTGCCTTCAGTCATATTCCTGAATCGCAAGGATGCTTTCTCTAGTATCTTATCTAAATAATAAGATAAGACATATGATTCAAGACTTAAGCCTCGATCCATATCAAGGCCGTTACGGGCACTGGTATCAGCCGAAAAAATATAGGACAGTTTCAGGAGTCTCGAATATTCCGCTTTTCCTTTAGCAGAGCTATTTAAAAGCTTCTGATAACGATCAAGTCCTTTATTAAGACTAGCTAAAGCCGCGAACAATAAATTAATCTGGCTTTCTTCCTGAGATAAAAGGTTGTTTTCAGCAGAAAGCGAGCCTTCGATAATGTCAATATCTCTTCCTTTATATGATTCCGTTTGTTTCTTTAGAGAAGCAAGCAATCCTCTTGCTGTGGCTTTATCAGCCAGGGCTTTGGAATTATCCTGATTGTTCTTCTCAACTGATTCTTTATAGGTGTCAACTGCGTAAGACAAAGAATGAATCACTTTAAGCGCTTCTTCTTTGGAAGGATATTCTAAGTCCTTAGCAACTGAATCCAAGGATTTCTGATTATTCTGATAGGTGGCTTCCAATCTTGATTCCAGAGAACGAAGATCCATCAATTCATCCTGAATCTTGGAAGTGGAGTTACTTAGTTTATCTAATTCCATTGCAATTTGATCAGCTCTTTGATGTTTGGCTAGATAAGTTGAGTTCAAAGCTTCCAACCGATGCTTTTCATCTAAACTCTTCTTCAGGAAAATTTCGCTATCCAAACGCAGGGAATCAATAACAGAAGAATAATCACCTTTATCGATATTACTGAAGTACTGTTTATAGAAAAGAGTTGAGCCTTGAAGATCCTTTTCTATTAAGGCATTGATATTAGAAAGAGACTCAGAAGCTTTATTCAGGTTCTTCAAAGCCTGATCTCTATCAGTTTTAGCTTGCTCGAATTCTTCTTTAGTGACATCGTTCTCTTTAACCATATTAGGATGAGGATGAGATAAAGAGCCACAGACCGGGCAGGGCTTTCCTTCTATTAAATTAGAAGCCAGAATGCCACTCATAGAAGCATAATAGCCCGTTTCTAAATCATTGGCTTTCTTAAGTGAATCATCATAAATAGATTGTTTAGCTACTAATTCATTAGTTGCTAATGAAAGATTGCTAAGTTCATCTTTTTCTTTATCAACAATAGTTTTCTGATCAGATGCTTCATCAACTTGATTTTTAATATTAGTAAGTGCTTCATTCAAAGATACTTCTTTCTGAAGCTCCTTTTCTAAATCCTGTTGTTCCTCAAGTAATGCTTCTTTATCCTGATTATTCCTTACTTGATTAGCTTCTTTAGTCTTCAACGAAGCTTGTGCTGAATCTAACTGTTTCTTAAGACTAAAAAGAGAATCCTTTAATTCATCCAATTGCTGATAATTCTTCAGTTTCGAATTCAAAAGAATCTGTTGATGATCTTTTTCATCAATTTCTTTTTTCTTAGAATCCAAGTCCTTCTTTTCTTTAGTTAAGGCTTCGACTTTTTTTTCACAATCGGCAAGTTTTGCTTCTTCGCTTTGAAGAGCAAGAAGATTGTTTTGATAAATCAGGCAGTCTTTCTTTTCCGCATTCAGGGTTTCTATTCTTTTACTGGTCTGCTTTTTCTTTTCTTGTGCTTCATCCAAAAGCGTTTGATATCTCAAAGAGCAGTCTTTTAAGAGAACCATTCTGGATTCATCATCTGTAATCGAAACGATTTTTTCTTTATCTTCATTAAGATAATCGAGAGAGTTGAAAACCTGATCAAGGCTAATTGTTGCCTCTTTGGTTTCACTCATGGATTCATTCGTCTTGTCTTTCAGTTTAGAAGTGAAGGTCTGATAAATAGTAGTATTAAAAAGTTTTCTTAAGATTTCCTGTCTGGTTTTAGTATCAGACGTCAGAATCTTAGAGAAATCGCCTTGGGCAATCATCGATACTTGGAAGAACTGATCTTTATCTAATCCTATTATATTAGGAATAAGAGTATCGATCTCCTTAATTGAAGTAATAGGTGCCTTATCCGTTTCATCTAAAAACTCTAAGGTTACCCGAGGTGTCTGAAAGATTTCTTTTCTTTTCGACATCAAAAGCTGACTGGGGCATCTTGTAATACGGTACTTCTTCCCTTTTTCTTCAAATTCCAAAGTGACATATGATAAAACATCAGAAGAGGCATCCCTCGTTTTAATCTGATCCAAGTCTTCTCTCTGAGGCTCAGATAATTTTCCATATAGAGCATAAACAATAGCATCAAAAATAACGGTCTTGCCAGAACCGGTGTTTCCCCAAATCAGAAAAATTCCGGCAGATGACAGCTTTTCAAAATCAATGGTCTGTTTAGCTAAATAGGATTCAAAAGCCTGCAAAGTTAGTTTCAAGGGTTTCATTCTTTCTCCTCCTTCAGGCATTCTTCCAATATTTCTTGGACAATCTTAGAAGAAGCCTCATCCAGTTCTTCACCGGTTTTATCCTTATAGAATCCTTGGATAGAATCAAAGACACTGGCGGAAGGATTGTATTCCGGAAGAGAGGAATCGGTAGCTGAAGAAAAATTCTTTATTTCTCTTCTGATAGTCAATAAATATGGAAATAAAGCCGTAAAGTCACTGGCTAATGTCGGTGAAGTCTTATCATCTGTCAGTACAATCTCAATATAGTTTTCTTTATCAGTTGGATATTTGATAAGTTCATCATAACTGCCTTTTAAGGTAAGAAGCTTTCTTTTTGGATAAATAGGTATTAATTCTGATTTAAGAGAGTTCTTCTCATTAAGTTCCACATAAGAGACATAACGGTCATTGCTTTCACCGATGCAATAAGGAAGAATCGATCCAGGATAAACAATCGTGTTATTCCTTAAACGTAAAGTCTTATGAATATGACCTAAAGCAACATAGTCAAAATCATTATAAGCATCCAATCCAACAGCATCGGAAACATCATTTCTCAGCAATGGTTTAGTGTCAGATGGATCTCTGGAAGCACCAACTACATACTGATGAGAAAGAATAACGTTTCTTTCCTTAAGATTTATTTGTTCCTTACCGATAGTAAGCTTAACAGCTTCATCATAAGTCGTATTGACTTTGGTTTCATCAGGAAAGAATCTTCTGGCTTGCTCCGGTGTGAAATAAGGAAGAAGATAAAAATTAACTGGTCCGAATTTATCATTTAAAGTAACCTTCATCAAAGAACCAGTGAAAGAAGCTGAAACATAATACCCGGAATCCATCAATAGTTTTTGATGATGCTCGATTCGAATAGGAGAATCATGATTACCGGAGATAGCAATAATCTTTGTCTTGTAAGAATGAACCTTATTCAAAAACCGGTCATATAAATCCATCGATTCATTAGAAGGATTATAAGTATCGAAAATATCGCCTGATATCAATAAAACATCGGCTTGTTTTTCTTTGATTAAAGGAGCAATCTGCTCCATTAAAAGATATTCCTGATCAGCCAAGAGAGAAACTTGGTTGACAGTTCTACCTAAATGAAGATCGGAAATATGAATCAGTTTCATTTGCCTTTTATTTTACTTATTCTTTCTTGATAATAAAAGGAGTCGCAAGCAAAAAGCTGCGGCTCCCATTTATTTTGATGTTGAAAAGAAAACTACTTCGTTCTCATCTTGCCTTTGAATTCTCCCTTTGAGGCATGGACGATGATAGCTCTGTCCTGATTGACAGCCATTTTCTTAGTGTACTCCATGGCTTCCTCTTTAGTGTCAAAAAGCTTGATAACTTTCTTTCCACCAGCAAACTTGACCTGCCATTTACCATCATCCCTTTTTGAAAGGTGATAAGTCTTTCCATTTTCAGCCATTAAATGTTTCTCCTTTCATCAATTCTAGTTTTATCTTACAACAAATTTGTAAAAATAGTATAAGAAAAACATTTCTAATTAAATAAGCATGAACTTAATTAAGCAAAATTAGAATTGCTTTCATATATTATTCAGCTTTCTCAGTTGATAGTTTTCAAAATTGGTAATTTAGCTTTCCTTTCAATATTTATAGAAATCAATATTGAATTAAAGACAGTAAACTGGTACTTGTTCAAGTTTGTGATAGTTTCAACTATAATATTAGAAAGAAGAAGGAGAAAAAAATGTACAAAGCAAAGATGAAACTAACCACACAGCAGCAAGACATCATGGATGGCAAAGATGGTGAAACCAAAGCCAAAATGATGGAATGTCTAGTTCGTTACGGAGATATCTTTGATGCTGATCGTTTAGTTCCTTTAACTCATAAAGAAGGACACCTAGTCACTTCCTTTGGCATCAAGATGCTGACACCAATCTATCCTATGATGGATCAGCTCATCAAAGCAGGATTGAAAGCGGAAGAAGGCTTCACAGCTGACCCTCGTCCAATGGATTTCGAGAATGTCAAAGCATCGCCATTAGAAAAGCTCGTTTTTGAAAAATTCATGTATTCCGAACAGGAAAAATATGAGGAGCAATTAAGAAAAGTCGGATTAGTCAATAAGGATGCCTTCTCCTGTACCTGTTATTTAAAAGAAGTCGGAAACACACCAAAGAAAGGTGATATTCTCAGCTGGGCTGAATCAAGTGCGGTTGTTTATGCCAACTCCGTTTTAGGAGCAAGATGCAATCGAAACTCGGGCATCATTGAACTATTCGGAACCATTCTAGGTTATGCGCCGGATTTTGGATTCCTGACCGATGAAGGAAGAAAAGCAAAATGGAAAGTAATTGTCAAGACAACCAAGCTTCCCGAAGCTCAGATTCTTGGCAGCGCAATCGGAATGAAAGCATTGCAGGATGTTCCTTATGTCATAGGACTTGATAAATGGCTTAAGGACCTTCCTGATGATGACACAATTTCCTATTTAAAGGACTTTGGAGCAGCCACTGCTTCAAATGGAGCTGTGGGTCTTTACCATATAGATAAGATCACTCCTGAAGCTAAAGAGCTAGGTGAAAGCCTGATCAATAGTGATGCTAAGGAATATGTCATTGATGATGCGGAAATCGAACGAGTCTATAGATCCTATCCAATCATGTGGAAGAATCCGAAAAAGAAAGCCTATCAATGCTTCATTGGCTGCCCACATCTAACTTTTAAGCAATTGAATGACTGGACAGAAAATATGGTTAAGTCCTTAAAGGAATCCGGAAAGAAGAAGCTAGTTATTAGAACCGTTTTTACTACTTCTCCTCAGGTTGCTGAGGAATTCAAAGCTACAACTAAATATATTGAATTCATCAATACCGGAGCTCATCTATCCTCAATCTGTCCTTTGATGTACGCTGATAACCCGCTTTGCGGAGCTAGAAGACTAATGACGAATTCCAATAAATTAAGAACCTATACTTTTTCCCGCTACTATAAAGACGCTGATGTCTTGAAGCTAATTACTGGAAAGGAGAATTTCTAACATGAAAGAATTCAAAGGCCATGTCATCTATGGCGGCACCTATAAAGGAAAAGTTGTTGTCACCCATCAAGGATTCAATACCTTGGCTTCATTCCAAAAGAGTCTGATGTTCAAGTCCTCCAAGAAAGCAATTGTCTCCGACCAGAACAATCCTGATCTCTTTAAGAAAGATATCACCGGGATTGCTTTAGCTCTTCCGATGACAATTGGTTCAACTACAGGTGGTATGGTTATCGAAACCGCCTCCGTCAGAAACCTAGGCCCTAAAGCCTGGCTCTTCTCAGAACCGATTGATTCCTTAGCCGCTTCCGGCATTGTCTTATCAAGAACCTGGGATAATGTTCCGATTATAGCCATTGATAAACTAGGTCCGTCTTTCTTAGAAGCCGTTAAATCAGGTGATGAGATCGAAGTCAAAGAAGATGGTACTGTAATTGTCTATTAATCAGCTGAAAGCCAAAAGAAAAGCCCGGAGTTTCCGGGCCTTTTCTTTTAGATCTTCATGGCTATTTCGTAGGCCTTCCAGATAACAGTTCTAAGATTTCCGACTTTCAGACAGTCACCGACTAAATAAGTATGCTTGGCATCAGTTGTAAGAGGAGTTGGATAATAACCGGTTGCCGTAATGACGTTATCGGCTTTCAAAGTGATTTCTTTACCAGTCTTATCGGTGACGATAACACCAGTATCAGTGACTTCCTTCAATTTAGTTTCGAGATAAACAGGGGTCTTATGGTATTGGAAATACTCTCTTAAGTAAGTGGAATTAGCCATGCAGATACCGGTCTGTTTTACTAAATCATCAGTCATTTCGACAATGGTCGGTTTCTTTCCTTCCAAAGTCAATTCATAAGCAATTTCACAGCCAGTCAAGCCGCCGCCGATGACAACAACGTTCTCACCGACCTTTTTGCCGGCCAAGAAGTCACAGGCTTCAATTGTCTTCTCGATGCCTTTGATAGGAAGCTTCTTAGCTTTACTGCCAGTGGCAATGATGTAGTCATCTGCTTCTAATGCAGCTAAATCTTTTACTTCAGTATTAAGATGGATTTCAACATTAAGGTCCTTCATTTGCTTGATATACCAAGCAAGCAGCTCTCTTAGCTTACCTTTGAAGCTAGCTTTACCGGCTAAAAGGAAGACGCCACCCAAATGATCACTCTTTTCATAGATGACAGGTTTATGTCCACGTAAAGCCAAGACTCTGGCTGCTTCCATTCCACCAATACCGCCGCCAATGATAGCAACAGTCTTGGGTTTCTTGGTCTTCTCAATATAGAATACCTGGCTTTGCATAGTCTCGGCATTAATAGCACATCTTGCCATATGAATGACATCGTTCATTGACTGGTCATTAGCAACACCTTTATAGTGGCACATCGTGAAACAGCCATTGTGACAGCAGATGCAAGGACGTATTTCATCTTCTTTGCCGGCCATCATTTTACTAACCCACTCGGGGTCAGCTAAGAACTGTCTAGCTACACCCATAGCATCAATCTTGCCTTCCGCGATAGCCTTAGCAGCAACATCAGGAGACATTCTACCAGCACAGACTACCGGAACTGTAACTGATTTCTTGATTTCTTCGACATCTTCAAGGTTGCAGTTTTCAGGCATATAAATAGGCGGATGTGGCCAATACCAGGCATCATAAGTGCCATTATCGCAGTTGAGCATATCATAGCCGGCATCAGTCAGTAACTTAGCAGCTTTCCGGCTTTCTTCCATATCTCGGCCAGCTTCCACATATTCTTCTCCAGGAAGAGCACCTTGACGGAAGCCTTTAGTCTTAGAGACAACGGAGTATCGTAAAGAAACAGGATAGTCGGCTCCACAGGTTTTCTTGATGGCTTTAACAATTTCAACTGGGAAACGATAACGGTTTTCAAACGAGCCGCCATATTGGTCGGTTCTCTTATTGCAGTATTTCAAAGTAAACTGGTCAAGCATATATCCTTCATGTACGGCATGGATTTCGACTCCATCAACACCCGCTTCCTGACAAAGCTTGGCCGTTTTTGCGAAGGCATCAATGAATTGCTGAATTTCTTTGACAGTCAATGCTCTGGATGGTACTTTATCGGACCATCTATTCGGTTCTTCCGAAGCAGTAGCACAGATTTTCTCGACATTAAGAATCGGTTTGGCTAAGACATTAATGACTTTATGGGTATAAACAAATTCCATCGCGGAATTGACAGCCATGGCTCTGCCAAAGCCGGCAGTAATCTGAACGAACATTTTGCAGCCCGTCTTATGAAGCTCAGTCATAAAAGCTTTGAGCTTCTTGAACATGCCTTTGTTCTGATACAGCCATCCTCCCCCAATCGGATTCTGAATCGGAGCAATGCCGGGTAATATCAATCCGGCATTGTTTTTAGCTCTTTCCATTAAAAACTTACTGGCTTCCTTATCGAAGTGATTAGGCTCCATCCAGCCAAAAATAGAGGTGCCACCCATTGAGGTCATCACAATACGGTTTTTGATCTCACAATTACCGATCTTCCAAGGGGTGAATAAAGCTTCATACTTTTGTTCCATGATTTAAATCCTGCCTTACTTAAATTATACCATTAGTGTGTTATTTTAAACCACTGCATAAAGCGAAAAAGAAAGCCTGTTTGGTTTCCTAGCGATTAAAATAAAACCTATCATGGAATACGATTAATTAATAAACATGATATTTAAAAGGGACTTTTAGAAAATGATTTTCATTTCTATATCCAATCAATAGCTTTTCCCGGATATCTATCTTTAATACCATTTTCAAATTAATAAAACGCTAATTGCAAATTGTGTTTGTTTTAAATGAAATTATTGATTAGATGATTTGGTTCTAAGACTGCTTAACTAAACCTACTTGAGTGTCGGTCTTAATTCCTTTTCCTTTGTTCTCATTCATTGTTGAACCTTGCAAAGTCTTTCTTCCCGCATATCCATAATGGTGGCTTCATAATCGACTGACCAGTCATAGCCAGGAATATAAGAAACAATGCTAATAATTTTACTTGTACCATCCAAAACATCAAATAAGTCGCATTGGATGCTTTCTTTATTTAGACAGTATCTTTTTCTAGCAAAGATAACTAAATTATCCAAACGGTTTTCATGTAAAGTCCGTCTCAGTTTCCAAACAGAGTCCCGATAGGAAATCCGGGCTAAGTCAGTTTCTTCATCCAGTCATGGTGTTTAAAACTGTCATTTCATCATCCACTACAATTGAATTGTATGTTTAATCAAGCTAATGTACTGCTAAAAAAGAAGTTAAGAAGAAATAAAAGCTTAATTTCTTTCAGTAACAGAGGCTTTATTAGCCGGTTTCTTAAGCACAGTATAGATATCATAAATAGAGGACCCCAAAGAAATGATTAGATAGATAACAAGACCGACTGGTTTAGAAGTCAAATATTCAATCAGGAACAAAGAATCAGTCACTTCAATAAAGGCTGCACAATCACAGTAGAGAAAAACAATAAAGCCAATAGCTATTGCACCATTGAAGATAGGAAGAATGATTTTACTTAGATCATTTTTCTGATTGGCATAGAAAAAGAAGAAATCCACATAGGCTAATAGCAATCCAATAAGAGCAATGACATAAAAGAAAGAAGAATAAGCCGTAAAGGCAAATAGGTTAGTTAAACCATCAAAGACGAAATAGAAACTGAAGATCATAAATAAAACCATGATAATTTTCTGATAGACTTTCGTAACAGGCTTAAAGATTCCAGATAGTAAAGGCTCTTTCTTCTCAAAAGTAAGGACCTTCATCAAAGACAGAACAACTAAAGTAGTAGCACTAAGTATTAGAAGAATCAGGAATATTAAAGTAATCACCGTATAAAAGAGAGATGAAGGATTACGGTAATAGAAGTCCTTATACAATAAAGTAACGAAAATTCCGGAATAACCAAGAACTGCCAATATCGTAGAAGCAATAATCAAACCCTTTTTACTAAACCGTTTCGTAAATAAATGCTGATAGCCAAAATAGAAAACCGCTGTCATTAAAGGAGCAACTAGAATGACTGGATACAGACGTCCAAAATTAGATAAAGCTGACCCAAGACAGGAGCAGAACATCCTTCCCGAATAGTAAATAAAGAAACTGGCTACAAGAGAAAGGAGAATAAAAGATCCTAACGTTGTTCTTTTCCGGTTCATGCTATCACCACCTTTTGAATATCAGCCATCGAGAAAGCCTGAGAAGTTAAAGTAATCACACAATAACCGATCTTATGATGATAAATCTCAGCCGTTGATTTCATTCCATAAGAAAGAACCACATCCTCATAAAGAAGGGTCGTATCATTGATATGATCGTGACCGATGAACATTCCTTTGACTCCACAGTTCTTCATTCTAGAGAAAGCATCCGTTCTTTTATATCCGACGCAGCATTTTTCCTCATTAGTACCTGACCCTTCAACCGAACCGGCTTTATAAAGATCATAGGCATCAGCAAATTCATAAACCGGAATATGGTAGAAAGCTAATGAATCAGCTTTCCCATAGGTAGAAGAAATATCCTCTATATGTTTAATTTGATCTTCATGAATAATATCGTATCCAATGAAACTACCGCTTTGCCAATAAGAGTTGGAATCCAAAATAAAGAGCCGATATTTAACTGAATTGCCATCCATCAGATCAATGAAGTAATTGGCTTTTCCATAGATGTCATCATCGGAATAGTCAACATAGACAGCATTTTTAGTCTTGCTGACCTGCTGACCAATATAGTCGGATCCATAATTTCCTTGGAAATCATGGTTGCCATAGGTAAAGGCAAAAGGAATATTAAATGAATCAATAAAGTCCAGAACCGTCTTAACAAGACTAGTGCTGGCATCCATGAAGGTATCACCGGTAATGACAATCAGATCCGGATCAGCTTCTTTAATCTCTTTTTCGACATAAGCATTAGTATCACTGATAACAGTTGAAATACTGTAATGCATGTCCGTCAATTGGAGGATTTTGAAGTTTTCATGATACGTTAAAGTCTTCCGGTAATCACTTACCTGATACGTTTTTGAAGAGGTTGAACAGCTAGCTAAGGTGAGAGCTAATAAAGAAAACACAGTCAATATCTTTTGTTTCATACTAATATTATATTTCTCTTTCTATTAGGATAGAAAGAGGAAACGTTATTCAAGAAATCAAAAAAGACGAAATGACAAAAGACATAACGCCTTGTTTCTTCAAAAAACTAGAAGAAGAACACCTCTTCGAATTTCATATCAAGTGCAATACAGATGACATAGGCTAGATTGGCTGTCGGACAGTACTGTCCTGTCTCAATAGAAGAGATAGTATTTCTCGATACGCCAACCATTTTGGCCAAAGCGTCCTGAGAAAGTCCTTTGTCCTTCCTGATTTCCGGAAGATGATTTTTCAGTACAAGAGATTTGTTCATCACTTAACTACCCCACCGAGCTGAAGAATATAGAATGTTAGCCAGCAAATAGTCAAAAGTACCCAGATCAAGGCTACTAAAAGTTCATGACTCTTTCTTAATCTAATGTATTTATAAATAAACACTCCCGCATCAAAGCCACAGAACATAGTCAATATTTCATAAGGGACTCTTTTATAAAAATAGCCATCAAGAATGATTCCTACTACTCCTATGACTCCACAAACAATGAATCCTAAAAAGAAGCCTTTCTTCTGAATATCCAGATCAGAAATGTCTTTTCCTTTGTTTTCGTCTTGGCTCTTCTTTAATATTTCTTCTTTATTCATTCATGACCTCCGCCAAGTTTGCTTTGCATCGATAATATAGTATTGCCAAGTTTGCTTGCCAATAGATACTTTGCTTTAGATTAAAAAGATAATCTCTTATTCAATCAAAATACCTAGATTCTCCACTCCATTGCTAATGCCGCAAAATCCGATTTTAAATCAATATTTAAGGCTTAATTGAAGACCATGTCGATGTTTATTACTTGAATTACTGCCTGCTAGCTAGTAAGTCAACACTTTTGGTGAAATCATCTTTGAAGTCAGGAAGTTCAAAGGCATAAGTTTTTGAAAAGTCCATCAGAAAAGGTATAATTGGAGTTAAACAGATTTTGTATCTTTTTAAATCAGCTTTGCATTCTGCAAGAGAATCCAAAAGCTCGCCATCATACATGTCTCCTGATAAAGGATTTTTTAATAGAAATTCGGTTGCTTTGGGAACAGCAAAATCAGGAATAAATCCTTGCCTTAGCAAAAGTGAAACGTCTTCTGAATCAACTTCATCTGGTGATAGGGAAATAATCCAATTAGCATCCTTAACTAACCAATTATTTTTTGTTTTTGGTTCAGTATCAAGTGGAAAATTGTATATTTCAGAAATTGTTTTTTCATTTTGATTCTACTTCATAAATTATATTCCAATCTTTTAGCGTTTTGTTTATTTGCTTAATCTCATCAGGAAGCTTGTATTTTGCTTTCAGAGATAGATTCGGATTTTTTACAAATGCATAATTTTTTCTCTAAAACACTGATTGCCCAAAAACACCATAGCAATTGTTATTTTTAGGTATTTATGCCTAATCATCCCTAGTCTTGATTTAGCAGTTATGGTTTAAAATGGGCTTTTTAGAAAATGGTCAGCAAGTTAAAAATCTACTCATAACATATTGTATTGTCAGGAGCTTTTAAAATTTTCTTAAATCAGTTTTGAAGGATTCCTTTTTTGAAGTGCTTATAGAAAACGAACATATAAGTGGCCAATTTTTATTTTTCAAAAAGAACAGAACTGGTTTTTCTTAAATAACGGGCAAAAGCCGCTTTGATTTCATTAGCCTTGCCACGGCTTATGAAAACAATGACACCGTTTGTCAATTCAATTTCGCTCTTCTCAATCTTTTTAATGTATCGCAAATTAACTAAATAGCCTTTATGAGTTCGAATGATGTCATAGTCTTTGAATTCTTGTTCCAAAGAATTCATGGTTGTTCGGACTTCCAAAGGGGTTTTTTGATTCAAAAGATAAATATGCTGAATATTTTTGAAGCTCTCAATATAAACGATATTGTTGATTTGAAGCTTTTGTATTCTTGAATGAGAATTTGTTTCAATAGTCAAAGACATTTCTCTAGCAATATACGTTTCAAAATAATTTTGCATTGTCAGTTGAAAGTCTTCTTTGAAATGGTTTTTCCTAATAAAGCTAAAAGGCTGAACTGAAAAAGTCTCAAAAACCCTATTTTCTAAATTGGAAACAAAAATCACAACAGGATGAAGTCCGCTTTCCTCAATTATCTTTGCGGTTTTAATTCCATCGAGGCCAGGCATATCAATATCTAAGAATAACAAACCATAAGGATGTTCTTGAAAATCAGTAATCAATTTTGTGGGAGTGTAAAAAGTAGATCCTTCACTTAAAACGCCATTGATAGAAAAGAAGTTCTGAACTTGTTGGTAAATGGCTTCACAGACGATCTGATCATCATCACAAACAGCAAAATAAGTCTTGTTCATTTTAGCTTCTCCTGGCATTTCATATCTAGATAGGCTTCAGCCATAAATATCCCTTCGGATACTTCATATTCAACATAGCCGTTGTATTTTTTGACAGCCTTTTCGACAATGCTATGACCTAAACCATGAAGATTGGGATTGGCCTTATGACTATTAAAAGAAAGAACTTCTTGAGAAGTCAGTTTATTAGAAATTGGGTTCTTAATTACTATGCAGAAATAGTCCTTTTTGACATTAAAAAAGCAAGTTACTGGAATGTTTTTCTTTTCACAATTCTTCGTAGCATCTATAGCATTATCCATTAAATTCATAATCAATGAACAAAGGTCATTAAGCTCAAAAGGAAACTTTTCAGGAACTTTTGCAATAACCGAAAGAGTAACTCCAACAGAATGGGCTTTAAGAGTTTCAATATTAATAATGGTGTTCAAATCTTTATTACCATAATCAGCTGCTAAAGGAATGTTGGCAATATCAGCACCGGCTTTTCTCAAAAATACTGAGAGTTCATTTTTCTTATTTTCTTCTAACATTGTTTGCATTACTAAGTATTGGTTTTTGATATCATGGCGGATAGCATGGATTTCCTTAACAGATTGTTCCGTAATAGCCATAGCTTCATGATCCGCTTCCAGCATTTTCTTTTCCAAACGAAGGTTGCTGTTGTCCTCGCTTTTCTTTAGGTCTTGATATACAAGAAAATAAACTAATATTTCTAAAATGTAAAAAGCAAACAAGGTAATCAAAAAATATAAATCGCCGCTTTCAGAAGAACTAAAAACATAACCAGTTATTCCTAAATATACACAAATCAATAAGATAAAAACTGTATTCACTGAGCAAACTAAAAAACCGAGTTTCCAGAAATGTGAGATAGCTTCGATATACTATGATTATGAACAATGATGGCAAATACTCCAATTAAGCTAAAGAGGACAATTGAAATGAAGTATTGTAAATAATGATTCACATCATGAAGAGATAAGAGCATCAAAGAATGCTCTAATTGAGAAACGGTAACTTCCATTCCAAAGAGAGTAGCAATAAGAATGGCATCACTTCTTTTGTCAATTTTTGAGAAAATCAGACAACAGGTAAGGATAGATAAGAAATAAGCAATGAAATAGTTATAGTAGAAAAAAAGATTACAATAATTTGACAAAACAAAAAGCAAAAGAGAATATGCACTATGGATGGCAAAGCAAGCTAAGATTTTGAGAATAAAGTTCCGAATAGATTTGAAATTTCTTTCAACGGTAGTAAAGACAAAGACAATTGAAAAGGACATGATAAAAAGCTGTGCAATGAAAGGTGCTTGATAAACAATAGTAAAGAAATCTGTAATTGACTGCATCTGTTAGTCCTTTATTTTCTAAATTATAACGCAAATGGATTCAGCTTGCTTTATGTTCTTGGAAAAAGAAGAAAACATAAAGGCCTAGAGTAATTAGGGTTGATGCTCCAAATGCACTTTCAATAACAATTAAAGTAGTCTGCCACCATGGCATTGAAGTCGAGATGCTGTCTCCTTCTCCTAAGCCATTCATGCTATATGAATAGTTGCACACTGCATAAAGAATATGATGAGTTGCTTCTCTCATCTTAGTGGCAAATGTTGGTGAATTCTTAAATTCATTAAGAGCAGAAGAACTACCACTTCCTAAGAAACAAGAGGTTCCATTTAGAAAGCCATCTTGATAAGTCATATATGAAGCACCGTTTGAAGAAGCCATATCAGTAATAATGTAGCCATTAAATCCCCATTCATCACGAAGAAGATTATTCTGGAGGTTGTTATCCGCTCCAGCCCAAGTAGTTCCAATACGATTAAAAGAAGACATGGCAGCCTGAGAATTTCCTTCATCTGCGGATAAAGAATATTCAAATGGGACCAGCATGATTTCTCGAGCCTCTTGTTCATTAAGCCAGATGGAAATGCCATTACGATTGCACTCTTCTTCATTGAAAGCTAAATGCTTAACATGAGTGATAACGCCTTTTTCCTGAAAGCCCTTGATTTCAGCTTTTGAGGAATATCCAGCCAAAATTGGATCTTCTGAAAAGTATTCATGGTTTCTTCCACCAAACGGTGTTCTTTGGATATTTACACCACTGGCATAAATACCGGTTCTATTAGCGGCTAAGACATCTTCGGCAAAAGCTTTGCTTAGTTCCTCAATCAAATCAATATTGAATGTACTTGCCCAAATGCCTTCACTTGGGAAAGAAGTGCCAGTCTTAGTAGAAGAAATACCAGTTGGTCCATCATCTTCACTAGTTGCCGGTTTACTAATTGAAGGAATAGCCACAGTCTGGAATTGAGCAGTAGTCAAAAGCTCAGCCTGTTCTTCAAAAGTCATTTCATCTAAAAGACTGTCCCACTTTTTGTCGTCATAAGGGATTTCGTTTTCTTTAGAAGAACGTAAAGAAGCTAAAGTCAAATTGTTCTTTGCCGAATAGGTAGGCATATTGGTTTCAGTTTCAGAAAAAGACTTATTGCTTTCTAAAGCAGAAATTATTTGATTATTTGCTGTTAGTGAAACACTGCTTTGAGGATAACTTCCTTCCCAATCATGACGAGAAACATAAGTTACTTTGTTGTCACCGGCAATACTGGATTTATTGATATCTGATTCATCGAATAGATTAGTGATAGTTTTTCCTGTATGTGTCGAGACTGAATAAGTTTGGTCATCAAAAGAATTAATTTCTATGGTCTTAACTAAATCAGCTTGTCCAAGGCTATCCATTCTATTTGAAGTTGAAGAAGGAGTTTTTCCTTCTTTGGCTAAAAGGTTATTTGTGGCCTCGTGAGAGTCATTTGCCGCAATCAGTTGATAATTACCGTCTTCTAGAATATATGTCTTACTTTTATTAGCATCATAAGATTTCAACTGGCTCTTATCAATCTTGATTTTCACGGTTTCTGTTTGCTGTGGAGCTAACATACCGGTTTTTCCATAGCCAACTAGTTCAACTGAACTTTTTTCAATTTTATTAGTTTTGTCGTATTCGGTATAAGGCTTAGAAAGGTAGATCTCAACGGTATTCTTTCCTTTAACACTAGAGGTATTTGTGACATCCAAAGAAAGAAGATAACCATTATCGTTATTTTCAATCTGATAATTGCTATAACTGAAATCAGAATAGGAGATTCCATATCCAAAAGGATAGGAAACATCATGACTATATGAATAATCGCCGACATTAGTCTGCAAAGTCACATAGTCATAATAGCGGGTCTCGTAATATCGATATCCGACATAAATGCCTTCGACATTTACACCATAATATTTCTGAGTATCACTTAAAGAAGAACTGTTTCCATAAACACTGGCATAAGTCATTCCTTGATTGAGACTCCAGCTTTTTGCAGCAGGAGAAGAGAGATTATCGTTGCACATGGTTTGAGAGAGTTTTCCGCTCGGATTAACTTTTCCGGCGATGATATCTGTAACAGCCTGGATTCCATAAGAGCCAACATTTCCGACCCATAAAAGAGCATCAACATCAATGTCTTCTTCTTGAAGAAAATCCGTTTGAACCATTTGGGAAGAATTCAGCAATACGATTATTTTTTTTATTTTACGGCTTTGTTTTAAAGCGGTTAGACTCTTTAAGACTTCCTCTTCTTGAACGCTCAAAGACAGATAAGAGCCATCCTTGGTTTCAGCATTTCTTAAATTGATATCTTTGCCTTCTCCAGAATCCCTGGAGATTGTAACAATGATATTTTGATACTCTAAAAGTGTAGCTAAGACATCCGAAGTATATTCACTGATTCCGGATTCGTTGACTTTATAGTTTTGTCCTTTAGTTGTTCTCTTGAATTTTGACAGATCATTAGTTAAATAATCCCAAAGAGATGAGTTTACTTCTAAACCACTGTTAGTAAGAGCCTCCTTCAAATTTTTATATCCGGAAGTGTTGGCCTGAGATGATCCTGAGGTTGAATAATTGAAATTGACGGAGCCATTGAAAAAGCAAGAGACCTTATCACCTTGACTCAAGGGCAAAGCTTGATTGTTGTTTTTTAATAAGACAGCTCCTTCCCCTTCGACTTTTTCAGAGATATCCTGAAGATGAGTTTTCAAAGAAGCATCATCAGTGTATTCACGAGTGTAGTATTGATTACCTGTTCCTGTAGAATTTGAATTAGTGATATTAAGAGTCTTATTTATTTGGGCTTTGTTAGCCTTGGCAACATTATAAACAGCATATGAAGTTAAAAATAAAGACATAGATACTACAAAAGAAACTTCAAATACTCTCTTCTTGTTTTTCATAAAGCAGTATCCTCCTTAAGAATCTTTACTTGATTTGATTTCTCCTTAGTTAAGCAACCACTTACTAAAGTCAGAATTGAAGAAGCAAAGAGAAGAATGGCAACGGAAAGGAATCCAATTGAAAGAGAAGTACCATCAATGCTGACTAAAACATTAGCAAGATAATTAACTTGAGAGGTAATAAAATTTAAGAAAGCAAAGAAGTAACAAAAATAAGGAATAAAATGAAGAATCCTATTATGAGAAAAGACAAAGGGAACAAAAGCTGATACTAATCCTAAGACGGTGAAAGTAATAACAACACTATCAAGTTTTAAAACAAAATCGTTAGTTCCAGTCTGGCAATAAATAATAAGACCCGTAAAAGACAAAACCTCAGAAGAGAGAAGAAAATAGAAGTTGATTCTCCTGGTTTTAAAGTAGTCCATCAACTTTTTCATACTTGTCTCCTTTATTTCAGGTTAGCTAAAAATGGCGACCAGGAAAGATCAGCTTCAGTAGTTAAATATAGGCAATCAATCATCGGAGCTTTACTGTCCATGCTACCAGCCCCTACCTGAGGAGTGTCATCATTGTTGACAGTCAGTTTGATTGTATTAGTTCCTTCATTTAAAGATGTTTTATTAATATAATACTTTTGAAACGGAATTTTTTGGTCACTATTCATATCAGTAACAACATTATTAAAGGAAATATCATTATAGTTTAAGTCTGTTCCATTGACTTCAACTAAGAAGTCTTCCGAAGAAATGGATATGTTGTAAAATTCTGCTGATAATCCTAACTGCAAAGAGACATTATTGACGGCTTTGTCAGAAACAATCTTATATTCTAGGAAAGCACCATTGTAGTATAGATTCGAGACATAATAACCGTTACTAGCATTGGCACCGCTATTGTTATTGGCACAAATCATATTCTTTCCCGTAACATTTCCAGAATACCCTTGCCCTAATTTATCACCACTGGAATTGCAAGTTTCATCCGTATCCGGATCCAACCCTGTCAGCTGAGTGTACTCAGCTTCAAAGGTATATGACTTTACCCAATAAGCATAAACAGAAACACTTTCGGTTCTTTTCTTTAAGAAAGAGAATTCATTAGTGCAGGTTTCATCTTCATACCAGCCTGAGAAAGAAAAGCCATTTCTTTCAGGATCACCAGGCTTACTGACACGGCCATTGGTTTTGAAATAACTTGTTTCATAAATTGGAGTGACAGCGCCTTCATAGTTATAATAAAAAGTCGCTGTTAAAGCATTGGTGGCATCAATCCAGCCAGCATAAAGAGTAAAGGAAGAAGTGACATTCAAGGAGAAATCATAACTGTTAGTTGCATCCTTATCAGTCCACCAACCGGTAAAATAAAAATTGTCACGAATGGGATCATTTGGTCTTGTTACTAAACCATCTTTTTGAACTTTAACATTAGTGTTTGTACTATTGTCATAGTTAAAATCAAAGGTTACCGTATATTCTTCAGTGTTTGTTGTGATAGAAGGTTTTTGATTTGATATTGAAGAGCCTGAACTTATTTGATTTCCACAGCTAAGCATTGCAAAAACTGAGACACTTGCTAACAGGACTAATTCTAAACTATTTTTTTTCATTTTTGCTTTCCCCTGAATTTAATAAAAGATAGGCTAGTCATCGTCTATTGACGGTGACTAGCTTTCTTTTTGCTTTACTTCTTCGAATCTTTGCGTTTCTTAATAGCTAATCCCGTACCAAGCAAGGCGATAGCAGCAGCAATAGAGGAAACGGTGATGATACTTCCACCACAACCTTTGTTATTTCCATTACTGGTGTTATCGGTATCAGTTGTAGCATTTTTAGTCCAACCAGCATAGTAAGTAACATCAGAAGTAATACCAACCTGGAAGGAAGCCATAGCAGAGCAAGCATTGTCAAGATACCAACCAGTGAAGGTATATCCTTCCTTTGTCGGTACTGACGGAACGATAGCCATCTCACCTGCCTTTACAGACTGGGAGGCAACTGTAGTTCCACCATTGGTATTGAAAGTAACAGTATACTTTTGTTCTACGACAGGAGCAGGGGTTCCTTTAACTGAGAAGGCAATGTTATAGGTATAGTTAGCTTCAGTGGTTTGTGATCCCATGAAATTAGAAGTCGTTTTCTTTGTCTTAATTCCAATAACGGCATTATAGGTTCCAGCAGTTGTCGGAGTTCCACTGATAGTGCCATCATCAGCAATAGCTAAACCAGCAGGGAGATTTCCAAAAGCTACAGAATAGGTAACTGAATCATACTTTCCGCCATCAGTTGTGAAAACGGTGGAATTGATCTTCGTAACAAATTCCTCGCCAACTTTAGCTTCGTTTACATCATCACCATCAGCATCAAGAGTGAAAGCCGGAGATACAGTTAAGGTGAAATTTGCATTCTTAGTAATGTAGCCATCAATTACAGCCTGAATAGAAAGATCAAAAGTACCATCAGTAATAGCAGTTCCAGTGATTTGGCCAGTGGCAGTGTTGAGAGTTAATCCTTCAGGGAGAGTGCCCTTAGTCAAAGAATAGATGACACTAGAATCAGCATTAAGAGAACTAGTAGCAATACCAGCATCTAATCCAACGGCCTTTTCATATTGAGTGGCAGCTAAATTTGTGACCTTGTATTCTAGGTTATAATAACCATTTTGGTTGTTGATACTATTAGCACGGTTATAGAGTAATCTAGTGGCTGAGGTTCTGGTGTAATAATACTGATTAGGAGATTCTTCTAAGGCACCATTAGTTCCAGTCTTGACCTTAACGCCACCTTTGTTGTTTCTCAAAGAAGCATCCCAGGTTCCGGAGGGAGTCTCATACCACGGCGGAGTACGAAGCTCAATTTCGCAACCGGCTCTATTCATTAAATCAGGGCTAGTGATATCAATCCAGCCAATGTAACCGTCAGTATCGAAAGTTCCTTTCCAATTCCATTCTTTCTTTGCGATGTTGGTTAAGAGATTGTAGTTATTGGTGTTAGGAATACCGGCAATGTGGCCATAGCCTACCATGCTAGCCTTGCTTCCACCTTCTTGGAAAGCCATTTGGAAAGCCTTGAGTTCAGTTTCACGAATAGTCTGCTCATCCATGAATTCAAAGTCAGCTCCACGATTGGTTTCCTGATCATTGAAGGCAAAATGCTTGGCATAGGCAACAATGCCTTTAGACTGAGCACCCTTAATTTCGGCAGCAGCCATCGCACCAGCAGCATAACCGTCCTGAGAATAATACTCGAAGTTACGTCCAGAGAAAGCGGAACGATGGCAGTCCATACCAGGGCCATACCAACCAGTGACATTCTTGAACATACAGATGTCGCCAATTACTGTTCCGACTTCTTCAACTAATTTGGTGTTAAAAGTAGAAGTAAGCAAAGGTTCATCACACCACTGGAAGCTACCATCTACATTAGTAGGACCATCAGTCTCTAAATCAGCGGCCTTACCAACATTGGCAAGTTCCGGTGAACCATAGCCACCATATTCGACGACTTTGGCAACCTGATCCCAGGTTAATTGATTCATGAAGGCATTCCAGGCTTTAGTACCTGTTTTTCCGTTAATGGCAGAATTAGAAGAAGTGATAGCAGTAGTTCCTTCAAAATCAATGCCTTCCATATCCTTGAACTGAATAGGAGTGGTGGTAGTATCATCAGTAGACTGAGTCCAAGAGGAAGGAATGGCCGAATTATCAATGTACCATGGATCAGTTTCTTTATCTTTGTAGCCCTCATCCTGATCAAAACTTTGTAAGTAGACTTGGTTAGAATACCAATTCTTTTTGAAAGTACGGTCTCCGGTAGTCGGGGCAGTCGGGAAGGTGCCATTAAAATCAGAGCGAGACATAATGGTCATGGCACTGGTTCCGTCAGCCATCATATCCTTAGTTCTCACACTGTTGAAGTTATATTCAAAGTCAGTGCTGGAATTATCGTAATCACCATTGCCAGTAAACTGATTTGAGACTTTAGCTAAGGAGAAGTCATCAGCTAACATGTGAGCATCAGAGGCTAGATTAAAGGAGAATTGATCATAAGCATCAGTGGTGTCAGTGAGATTGGTTCTTCGATCAAAATGTGAAGAATCCATGGCTCTCAAGATGTACTTACCTTTTTCCAAAGTATAAGCACCACCGTTATAGTTAGTATCCCAGCTAGCCATGTCCTGAACATTGATCTTGATAGTGATATCCTGGCACTGTCCCGGAGCTAACATATCAGTCTTTCCAAATCCTACAAGAGTATGTTCAGCCTTTTCTAAAGAGCCAGAAGTATAGGGTGCATGAGCATAAAGCTGAACCGTTTGTTTTCCTTTTACTCCCCCAGTATTAGTGACTCTGACTTTGACATACATCTTATCAATGTTTGCTTTGACATTAACATTATTGCTTAAATCAGCACTATTAATCGTAGTTCCATCTGTCAACTGATTTGAATTGGAATCATCGGTGTAAACACCCATGATATTCATAGAGAAAGTGGAATAACTAAGTCCGTATCCATAAGGATAGGTGACGTTATCAGTAAACCATTCTTCTCCTTCAGTGGCATTGGCATCATACATATCAGCATATTTCGTCTCATAATACTTATAGCCAGTGTAGATGCCTTCTTCATAATCGATGGAATAGTAGCCCTCAGAGAAGGTACCGCCAGAATAGGACTTGGCGTTATCAAATGAAGTATCATAAGGATAATCATCAGGAGTCTTTTCCTGGCCGTCATTTGCCGGCATGAACCCACCGCCACCTGTTGTTTCCTTAATTCGATGCTCAGGATCAAGCATAGCAGCATTTGTGCCAACCTGGGAATTATCTCCAAAGTTACACCAAGTAGGATCCGCTGTATGATCAACATCCCAAGTGTCCTGTAATCTTCCAGATGGATTTACTTCACCATTGAGGATTTCTCCTAAAGCAAAGATTCCGCTCTTCCCTGGACGAGAAATATCAACAATAGCGTTAATTTGAGGATCTTTATCAAGCTTATCGACTTCTAATGCATTGGAAGTGTTAAGAACAATAACAATATGTTTAAAACCACTAGACTTGACAAAAGAAATCAATTCTTCTTCGGAATCAGTTAGCATCAAAGAATGCTTATAGGTGTTAGTTGAAGTACTTCCATCCTTTCCCTTAACGGTCTTAGTAAGAAGGGCTTTATGAGTATCATCATTTCCAACTGTCTCATTGGTGACAGTAGATTGATCACTTCCTTCTCCGCCAGCACGTGAGAGAACAACAAAAGCGGCATCACTATAAAGAGATAAAGAACTCTTTACGCTTCCTGAGAATTCAGTTATTTCAGAGCCAATAGCCGAAGAATCTTTCTTATAAAGGTTTTCAAGAGTCGGGTTGACTTTAAACCCAGCCTTTCTTAAAGACTGAGGAACACTTTCAGTATCAACGGCAGCACCCATATCAAACGCTCCACCAGTAGCAGATCCACCAACAATAGAATCACTTCTGACACCAAAAACCGAAACACGTTCATTTCCATTAAAAGGAAGAGTGCCATCATTCTTTAAAAGAATAGTACCTTCTTCTGCAACCTCCTGGTTAAGAACGCCAGCTTCAGTCAAACATTCACTATAAGTATCGTAATCAGTATGGAAGGATTCTTTCTTATTCGCTCCGAGGTTTACCAAATTTTCTGAAAAAGATGAATTTTGGAAACCAATGAGTGAAATAACAGCAAGAACAGCAATTTTGACAACCGACTTTTGCTTTATTCGCATTTTTTCCTCCAACTAAGTCCAGGCCTGAACTCGTTTGGTATCATATTAAAGCAAATAAAAAAGGGCTTTCATTTTCATTGATAACTAGTTTTAAAGATGGGACAACCGGGTTAATTAAATATGAAACGTTCATTTTTTAGGACGAAATGCTTTCCAAAATAAAAGAATTGACAAAAAAGCATCTATTTTTCAAAGAATTTGCTTTTTTGCTGCCTAAAAGACCTTGTATATTATTTAACAAAAGTAAATAAATACAATTAGTGTGATAACAGGCAAATAATCCCGATAGATGCAAGAGTTTTCAGTGCTACATAACTGAGACTCAACGGAAAGGATTCTTTCTATGGGAAAAGAGAAAAACACTTGCCTTTACAACATCAAATTTTCATACTGCCCACATTGCGGTTCGGCAGAGTGAAACAAGGACGGAACCTACTTTTGTCGGCAGAGGTCTGGATGCAAGGAATGTGGAGGTACTACATTCACCACCCTTATCGGTTCCTTCCTAGCAGTCACAAAGATATCGGATCTTGCATGAGAAACATATGGTCTTTTCCTCGTCAACGATCTGACAATAAGAACTGTAGCGAGATAGGAGCCATAAACAAGAACACCTCTTATCTTTGACGGAGAAAATTCTTCTCCTGCCTTGGCAGCCATTAGAAAACGGTAAGACTCAAAGTAACGTTATGGTTCGATGAGATGTACTTCAATGTGTCCAGAAAGGCGATGATCACTAATGAAAACGGAGTCAAACTGAGGGGAATCAGCAGGAACAAGATTTACGTTGAGGTTGGATAGACTCTTTCAGGAATGTTCTACCGACTCATAACCCAATATTCTTCTGTGCTTGCCGTTGATTGCCATGTTGATCCTTCTCGTCTCGCTGGAGCTGACCTCATTGATGTCAGTCTCTTTCCGTATGTACTTTCTTATCAGTCCGTTGCAGTTCTCGTTGCTGCCTCTGTCGCATGAGTGATATGGCCTTCCGAAATAAGTCACCGTCCCAAGCTCCCGCTCCATCTCCCGCCATTTCGAAAACTCGATTCCGTTGTCGAAGGTGACCGATCTGAAGACGGACCCGAACCTGTCCTTCCCGACCATGTCCCTGTATGAGCACATGGCTCTCAGCACGGTGTCGGACCTCCTGTCTTGTATCTTTATCATCACGTAGAATCTCGTCACACGCTCCATGAGGGTTATGTAGGCACCTCTGATGCCACTGGATTTATTACTTCATTTTACAATTGGCGTCCATTATTTTTTACACGAAAGTATAAAATTCCTTCACAATGTTTTTTTAAGATCGCACAGACATCATCAATGGCATCCTTCTTTTCTGAGGTTGATTTTTTGAATTCGATTTGTTCATTTTTTCTTCCTATGTTTGCTCATGTTTTTTCTCACATATATGTAGTTGCAAATGCCACTGTAAGTTTTAGTAGTTTTATACTTGCATAAATAATAACCAACATTACTTATGTTGAGTGGAAATCTCCACTTACTGAAAAAGCGGGTTATCCGCCCGTTTTCTTTATATTGTTCTTCGCAATAAACTATAGAAGTCTCTTGCGTCAAGTCTAATACCGAAGCACCAGTTGATCAGCAAGTGTGCTATCACTGGAGTTCGACTGTCATCTAAGTTGGTGGACAAAGTTAGTTCATAGTCGAACCATGGGTCTCACTCGTAATGCGACCACATCGCATGGACAATGACCATGTGTTTGTCTTCATCGATTCTATAGACCAATCGATGCTGAATGTTTATCCTCCGCGAATAGTAGCCAGTCAAATCACCTGATAATTTCTCATGCGAAGGCGGATTTTGGCATGGATTAGTCGCAAGGACGTCCAAAAGTTTCTTGGCTTTGCTCTCCATCCCGGCTTGTTTAATGAGTTTTTTGTCCTTTTCGGCGTTACGGGTGAACCTTACGTCCCACATCACCATTTCTCCGAAGGGTCATAGGCCTTCATTTTCTCAGAATCTTCTTTTTCGCCATCTTTGATGTTCTTAACGAGTTTTGGCTGGGACATAATATAGATGGTCTCCATCATCGCATCGTAATCAGATTCGCTGATTATCACGGCGTTCCCTTTTTTGGTGTTCACAGTTACTGGCTCATTGTATTCAATGACGTTGGCGATAGTTTCGAATAGTTTCTTTCTAAGTTCGGTAGCGTTGGTTGTTGGCATGTTTTTTACCTCCAAAAAAATAATACAAAATAATATGTACATAGTCAAGTACATATGTACATCTAGACGTACTTCGCTTATCATTGACAGATATAAAAAAAGACGGGGCTGGACCCGTATAATTATTGGCTATCTAACAAGAGCTTTCTTGGGATTGAGCCTGATGCCGAAACAACCGCCAATCAGGAAAACCTTCTTGATGACAGTTCGACTGTCATCTAAGTTGGTGGAGCTGACGAGATTCGCAATAATGCACTACTATACGCCTTTGTCCATCTCTACAAATTCTAATCACCTGTAGACTTTAATTAAGATAAGCGAAAACAAAAGCAGAAATTAGAAACAAAATTCCTTGAAAAGAGCCTTGATTATTTGCAAAATTGTTTTTATTTTATAAATTCTAGTAAGAAATCAGCAATGCCTATGACTGTAAATCCATTAGAATCGATAGTTTCTTCAATTGGTTTATTAATAACTAATATTTTTTGTATTTGATCATTCAAAGAAACATATGGTTTGATTTCTCTAGCTCTTGTTTCTTGGCTGCTGATGTCTGATGAAACTTGAATATAGTATTTCTTGATTCCTCTTCTAGCCACAAAATCAATCTCATAGTTCTTTTTAATACTATGACCGTTTTTATCTTTTTCAATTTTTTCAAAGGTTCCGACATTAACACTAAATCCATTGTAAATTAGCTCATTATAGACTAGGTTTTCAAGCATTTGACCCTCATCATCATAAGCGAAATTTATTCTGGCGTTTCGAAGACCATTATCAACAAAATAAAATTTCCTTAAAGCACCAATCTCTTTCAATCCTTTAACATCATATCTTTTTGCTTCTCTGATGACAAAAGAGTCGACAAAACAATTGATATATTTTGTTACCGTGTCTTTATCAATTTTCTCCTTCATCTTGCTTTGATAGACGTTAGATATTTTTTCAGAATTAAATAGTTGTCCGCAATTTTCACTGATTATATTACAAAGCGCATCCAAAGCCTCGCTCTTATCCAACCTATTGTGTTCAAGAATATCTTTAAAGTAAGTCGTAGCAAATAATTGTTTTAGATAACTCTTCTTATCTTCACCGGTTTTAAGAACCGCAAGAGGCATGCCACCATATTGCATGTATTCATAAACAGCGTCCGTTTTGGATAAGTTTTTATAGTTATAAAATTCCTCAAAAGACAGAGGTTGAATATTGATATTTGTCGCTTTATCCCTGAATTCCGTTACGATATCCGAAGACAGCATTTTTGAATTTGATCCCGTTATGTATAAATCAACATTCCTCATTCGTGACAATCCTAAAACCACATCCACGAAGGATATAACATCTTTATCATCTTTATTTGCTACGATATATTTTCCATCGCAATAAACAGGGTTCTTAATTGTATCAATGAGCTGAATCTCATCGATAAAAACAAAATTGAACTTATCTTTTACAATCCTGGATTTGACATATTTATCAAGTTCAATCGGATTGCGGTACAAGGCATATTCTAAAACATCCAGTTCAATAATAATCTGATTGCACTTGTCCCCATAATGTTCATTCAGATATTCGGCAAATATGTTCTTCAGCAAATATGATTTGCCACATCTCCTTACACCAGTTATGACTTTTGGAAATCCATTGCCTATTGATTTTATAAGGAGTGATAGGTATTTTTCTCTTTTAATCATAATTTCTCCTTTTTGGTAGAATTCTACCTTTTTTACGATTATATTCTAACATATGTATAATAGTTTGACAATCTTGCTTTTAGTAGAATTCTACCTTTTAAGGGATTCCTAATAGCTATAGAGTCAAATTTTCGATATTTTTGTTATTAAATAGCAAATACCACTTCTCTGTTTTACAGACGATTGTGGCATGTTGAGTGGAAATCTCCACTCACAAAAAAGAGAGCCTGGGAGACTCTCTTTCAATATTGGCTTACTTGATACTAGGCTTACTCAGCTTAGTAATAGCAAACCTTAACGCAAATCGCCCTTTCGATACGAGTATCAAATGAGTGTGCGTCTGGCGACCAGTTGGTGGAGCAAATGAGATTCGGAAATGTGCTGATTGATTCGGCTATAAGTGGTTTGGTTCAATGTAAAGTAAAACATCATTCGACATATTTGTTGGCATCGTTGACCATCTTTTGAGCTTCAGGGATATTTTTGGGGTTCATCTTATAATCTTTACCTTCTCCCCTTTTTATTATTTCAAGTGTATCATTAAGCCTCTTAGCTATCTTCTTCGATTTGAGGTGTTGCTGAATTTGAGCAAAATATGGCTTTATTATAGAAAACGCAAGGCAAGATCCTAAAAGCCTGCATGTCTCATCCTCATCCTTTAGCAAGGCTGCTTTCAGCATCTGCTCGTTCTCTTCAAACAAAGGGTCGATTTCTTCATTGCTCATTTTTTCGTATTTTGGATTGTTTAATAGATCGGATACCCTGTCGTTGTAATCGTTGAAGGCCTTAAAGACTGCCGCCTCTTTTCTTTTTGCCATATTCTTCTATTCCTTTCCAGGTGAAGCCCATCAATGCAGTTTCACATGACCGTTAGCCTTAGCCTTTGCTATTGCTTCTTCCTCTTCTATAAACTTATGGAACTTAGGGCATATCCCACAAATTCTTCCTCTACCTTTATATGCTACCACATCCACTCCCTTGTAGGTGCCGTGCATCGGAGTGTGATCTGGAACGTCTTGGTTCTTCTTGAGGTTCGCGACATGAAGGCCTGCTTTCTCGATCTTGCGGTCGCTCCATAGCTTCGGAAACCACATATGCCTATCTTTCTTAGCCTCCCAGACTCTTTCATGGCAAGCAATACTCCCATTTCGTGCTTTCCCTTTACATAATCCTTCAATTTTAAATTCGAGTTTGTTCTTTTCTAAATACCTGATGTTGTCTTCACCGTGCCCTCCTTTGACCATGGCAACTGGCTTCCTGTCCTTGTATTTGAATATCCCTCTCGACGTATGCTTCATCTCGTTTCGGCTTACATGACTGAATAGTTTGAACATTAATACACTCTCATTTTCATTAAGGTAATGAATTTGCTGCCTATGAATATTCTAGTTTTGGATTCCATTAAAAAAAAGCGTACATGTTTACTTGTTTTTGGTAGACAAATTAATGGACATATAAATAAAAGATGATAAATTTTGGTAGATAAAATAGGAAACAGGTTGACTATAATGAGCTCAGGAAAAGCAAAAATTAGAATATCATCGATTGTGTTGCTTATAATCGACAACGACTGCCAAGCCTTTGGATTTATATCAAAGGAGAACAATCCGAATAGGAACGGCTTCTTCAATAAGCTCATCCCCAATCTTCTAGAGGCCAGAAAAGCAAGACGCAATAAGATAGAGCCTGTCCTTCATGATGATTTCGGCAGAAACGATTCCGAAGCCATCTACGAAGCTGTCAACACCATCATTGACCAGGTTTATTTTGAAGACGAGGAAACCGAGAGACTCGATTCATCTTTTTGGTTGGGACCTGACTCATATCCATGTCCTGATAACACAAATAAACTTACAAGTGATAAAAATAAATATTTTTTCATTATTTTTGTCTTTTTTATTCAAATGCATAGACTATTTGTTGGTTTATGATTTTGTCTTAGACGCCTTAATTGATACATATAATACTAAAAAAACAGAGATAGCATTTAAGATGGAAAGGACTATTAAGAAAACATAAGGAACTAAATAAAAAGAATACAGCCAACCTAAATATGGTATTAATGCCACCGGTATTAGAGAAACAATGATATTAACTATTGAAATAGTTTTCTTTGGCTTTAGAAAATCGATAACTGAAATAATCAAAGAGATAATTAAGGGCAGTATGACACAAAAATCATATCCTAAAGAATAAACTGTCAACATTGGAGATCCGTTTGTTATTGTACATGAAGAATTTGAATCGCCGGTGCAATGAATTATTTTCATAATGCTGAAAAAGCTAAGAAGGATACATAGAATGCAAGAGACAAATGAAATAAGTAGAAACAAATTATGGAATTTACTTGCCTTAGAGAAATTAGGATTATCTTTTTTTATTTCTTCGACTATTAATCTATAGGCTTCTTTTTCAGAATGAGTCTTCCTTAAATCATCATATTGTTCATCATATACAGAGGTAATATCACTAATATATTTTCCACTATAGTCTTGCATTTTATATATTCTAAACAAATAAGACTTCATTCTTCCATAATAATTCATTTTACTTTCCTCTAGTTATTTTAAAAAGAATATCCAAGTAACTATCAATTGCTTTTTGATTTTCATCTAAAAATTGAAGTCCTTTATTTGAAATGCTATAAATCTTTCTCGAGACATTTTTTTGTTTTTTTCCTAAGCAATAAACAACCAAGTCCTCATCTTCAAGAGAATTAATAATCTCTATGATGCTTGGAGCCTTGAGCGTAAATTTTTGATCACTAATAAATTCTATTTGCTTCATTAAACTATAGGGACTCATCTTTTGCTTTTTCAAAATACATAAAACAATAAATGGTGA
>Ga0172378_10000463_pt1 | contig 35596 bp, 34 predicted proteins | sample GrowelOW332metaG_FD_119755 | JGI IMG/M metagenome (GOLD analysis project Ga0172378, IMG submission 119755) | Groundwater microbial communities from an aquifer near a municipal landfill in Southern Ontario, Canada - Pumphouse #3_1 metaG | ecosystem: Environmental > Aquatic > Deep subsurface >...
ATGTGTAGATGCATATTTTTTAAAATAATTAAAGATAAAACAAAATATACATTTAGAGTGCCCGAAATAAAAATAAATACCAAAAATCTTCTTTAATATCTCAGTAAAATCCTCTACATACGCTGTAGGGGGTTTTTCCTATAATAAAGGTGCATAATAAATGGATAGAAAAATAATTTTTAATCAAATAAATCAAATAAGCAATGAAAACAAAGCCAAATTTAGTTTGGAAATTTGCAATAAAATTATTGAGCTAGAATGTTATAAAAGAGCAAAGTCAATTTTCATATATAAAGCACTTGATAATGAGGTTTGTTTAGATAAATTAATCGATGATAGTTTGGATAAAGGCAAAATCGTGGCCGTGCCAATAACTAGACAAGAAATTCATTTGATAAAAATTGATAAAACTACCCAATTTGAAAAGAAATTATTTGATGTGAGAGAACCTACATTTGGTGAAGAAATAAACGATGTAGATTTAGCTATAGTGCCTATGGTGGCTTTTGATAAAAACTGTAATCGTGTAGGGCACGGAAAAGGATATTATGATAGGTTTTTAGCTAAGCATAAATGTATCAAAATAGGAGTAGCTTTTGAGATGCAACAGATTATAAATTGCGAAGTAAAATCAACTGATGTAGCAATGGATATGATTATTACAGAAAAAAGTAAATTTATGAATAAATTATCAAAAGATAATTGCAATAAATTTTAAAAAATACTATAATAGACATTATAGAGTAATTGTCTTAATATAAAGCAGAATTTTAGTACAAATTATATATGTAAATATTAAAAAAAATAATAGAAAAATTAGGTGAAAGTATGGATAAAATGTATGATTTAGCAATAATTGGAGGCGGTCAAGCAGGTTATAATGCTGGTATTGAAGCGACTTCGTTAGGACTAAATACTGTTCTTATAGAAGAAAATTTAATTGGTGGTACTTGCTTAAATAGAGGCTGTATCCCCACTAAAAGTTTATTAAAGAGTGCAGAAATCTACTCAATGTGTCAAAAAAGTAGTATTTTTGGAGTCAATTTAGAAGGCAAATACGATATGGGCGCTATTTATCAAAGAAAAGATGATATAGTAAACAAATTGCGTAAAGGCATAGAATTTTTAATCAAAAAAACCCCTTTAGAAGTAATTAAAGAAAAAGCAGTATTTGTAGATAAAAACACATTACAAATTGGCGATAGTACTATAAAAGCTACAAATATTATTATAGCAACAGGTTCGGTACCTTGCAAGTTGCCTATTCCTGGTGGCGAATTCGCGCTTAATTCCGATGATATTTTGGAAAAAGGAATTGATGGCGATGAGATAGTTATTATTGGTGGCGGAGTAATAGGTGTAGAGTTTGCTACTATTTTTGCTAAATTAGATAAAAAAGTAACAATTGTTGAATATGCAGACAGAATTTTGCCTACATTTGATAAAGATGCTTCTTCTACATTAAAAATGGCACTTAAAAAAATGGGTATAAATATTTTTACTAAAGCTAAAGTAATTGAAATAAAAAATGGTGATAAAAAAACTGTCGTTACTATGCAAAACGAAAAAATCATTGAATATGTTTGCGATGAAGTAGTAGTTAGTGTAGGGCGTAAGGCAAATATCGAAAAATTAGGGCTTGATAATGCGGGTGTTATTTATGATAGAGCTATAAAAGTAGACCAAAATTGTCGTACTAATATCGATAATATATATAGTGTTGGCGATGCGTCAGCAAAAATTCAACTTGCACATTATGCAGAAGCGGAAGGTTTGGCAACTGTACAATTGATAGCTAAAGGGAAAAGTGATATAAACTTAAATATAGTACCGGGTGGAGTATATACCTCGCCCGAATTGGCGATGGTTGGAAGAACCGAACCTACAAATGAAGAAGAAATTTTGTATGTTGGTAAGGTAAGTATGATGGCAAACGGTAAAGCTAATATAGAAGATGTAGCTACAGGCTTTGTAAAAACAGTTTATGATATAGACCATAAACTAATAGGCGGAGTAATCGTTTGTTCCCGTGCTACTGATATGATAGGCGAATTAAGTTTGGCTATCGCAAATGGGCTTACTTGTGAGAATATAGTAAATACCATTTATCCTCATCCGACATTATCTGAAGCGATAAAACATAGTGCTATGGTGGCACTAAGTAATATAAATAAACTACAATAAATTTAGGGAGGTCGAAGATAGTTTAAATGACTAAAAGAACAGCATTGTATGACACACATATTAAGTATGGTGGCAAAATAGTTGAATTTGCTGGTTATGAATTGCCAGTTCAATACAAAAACGGTATTATTTTTGAACATAATATTGTTCGTAATGGAGTTGGTCTTTTTGATGTTTCTCATATGGGAGAAGTGTTGATAACAGGTGAAAACGCAGAGAATGCGTTGCAAAAATTGGTAACAAACAGAGTGTCTACTATTGCAGAAAATCAATGTAGATATACACTTATGTGTTATGCTAGTGGCGGAATTGTAGATGATTTACTTATTTACAAATACAACACGAAGAAGTATCTTTTGGTAGTTAACGCTGCGAATGTAGATAAAGATTTTGATTGGATAATTAACAATTTAGATGAGGGTGCTAAAGCAGAAAATATTTCTAATGGCATAACTCAAATAGCTATTCAAGGACCTAAAAGTAAAGATGTTTTAAGCAAAATAACTGATATGAGTAAAATTCCTGAAAAAATGTATCATTTTGCTGATAATATAGATGTTGGCGGTATAGAATGTTTGGTTAGTACCACAGGCTATACTGGAGAAAGCGGATATGAAGTTTATTGCGACAATAAATTTGCTAGTAAATTATACGAAATATTAATGACAGCAGGTAGTGAATTTGATATTCAACCTATTGGTCTTGGCGCAAGAGATACTTTGCGTTTTGAAAGTAGTATGCCTCTTTATGGACACGAACTTACAAAAGACACTTTAGCTACTGAAGTAGGACTTGATATGTTTGTAAAATTGGACTGTGATTTTATAGGTAGAGATGCTTTGGTTGCAAATAAACCAAAATATGAAAGAATAGGACTTATCCTAATTGATAAAGGTATTGCAAGAGAACATTTTGAAGTACTTGATAAAGAAGGCAATATTATTGGTATGACTACTTCAGGCGGTATTTGCCCTACTATAGGTGGTGCTTATGCTATGGCTAGAGTTTTATTATCTAGTGACACAGAAGAAGTATATATTCAAGTAAGAAACAAAAGATTGTTGGCAAAAAGGGTAGATTTACCTTTTTACAAAAGAAGCAAATAATAATATAAAATATTAATTACAAGGATTTAAAGGAGAAATAAAATGAAATATTTGAGTTCACACGAGTGGTTAAAACAAAACGGCAATTTGGCTAAAATTGGTATTAGTGCTTTTGCAGCAGAAGAATTGGGAGATATCGTTTTTGTTGACCTACCAGAAGTAGGCGATGAAGTAATAGCAAATGAAACATTTGCGGAAATAGAATCAGTAAAGGCAGTAAGCGAAGTAAATTCACCTGTTAGCGGAACTGTTGTTGCAGTGAATGAAGCTGTAGTTGATAGTCCAGAATCAGTAAATGAAGATGCACTTGAGGCTTGGTTTATTGAAGTAGAAGTAACAGAAGTTAGTGATAAGTTGCTTACAGAAGATGAGTATCAAGCTAGTATAGAATAGACTTACTAAAGGAGATAGACTTATGTCAATATATACCCCTCATACTAAAGGCGATATTAAGGAAATGTTTGAAGCACTCAATATTTCTTCCTTAGACGACCTATATAGTATGGTTCCTAAAGGTGTTTTGCTTGATAAATTAGATTTGCCTGAAGGTGTGTCACAAGCTGATGCTGAAATTGAAATTAAAAAAATGGCCGGTAAAAACCATATTTATTCTGCTTATTTAAGGGGTAATGGTAGTTATTATCATTATATCCCAGCAGTAGTACGAAAAATGGCTGAAAGGTCAGAATTTGTCACTGCTTATACACCTTATCAAGCAGAACTAAATCAAGGTATTTTGCAATCTATATTTGAATATCAAACTATGATTTGTGATATAACCGGTATGGATATTAGTAATGCATCGCATTATGATGGAGCTACAGCCAGTGCTGAAGCTATACTTATGTGTAGTGATAAAAAGCGCAACAAAGTAATTTTGGCACCATTCGTAAACGATGATACAAAGGTAGTTTTTCGTACTTACCTAAATTCTATGGAAATTATTGAAGCTCCAAGCAAGGACGGAAAAGTAGATTTAGCCGGATTAAGCGCTTTATTAGAAAATGATGTGGCTTGTTTTTATTTAGAACAACCATCGGCAATAGGTATTATTGAGCAAGCTAAGGAAATTGGCGAACTTGTACACTCTGTAGGAGCAAAATTTATAATAAAAAGCTATCCGATAGCTCTTGGTTTAATTGCTAATCCTCGTGATTGTGGCGCTGATATTGCTACAGCAGAAGGACAAAGTCTTGGTTTACCAATGGCGTTTGGTGGTCCTTATTTAGGAATTATGGCTACGACTAAAGCTATGCAAAGAAAATTGCCAGGTAGAATAGTCGGTCAAACGGTTGATTCTAGAGGCGATAAAGCTTATGTACTTACTTTACAAGCTAGAGAACAACATATTAGAAGAGAAAAAGCAAGCAGTAATATTTGTAGCAATGAGGCACTTTGTGCATTAATTACTAGTATGTATTTAGCAACAATGGGACCTGAGGGTCTAAATAAAGTAGCTAAAATATGTGTTAATAATGCCCACTATTTGCAAAAAGAATTGGAAAAAGTAGGATTAAAACGCAAATATGATGTAGAATTTTTTAATGAATTTGTAACGACAAGCGATGTGCTTGCTAATAAAATTTTGAATAAATTAGACCAAAATGATATATTAGGTGGTGTAATGCTAAATGATTTTGATATTCTTTGGTGTGCTACCGAAATGGTATCAAAGAATGATATTGAAAAAACCGCTAAATTGGTTGGGGAGGTATTATGTTAACTATTTATGATAGATCAAAAAATGGTAGACACGCATACGAAATGCCAACAAGTTTTGTGGAAGAATATAATCTAGGTAAAGAGTTTTTGCAAGACAAAATGCCAGAATTGCCACAAGTTAGTGAAATAGATATAGTTAGACATTATACTGAATTATCTAGTCACGCTTATGGTGTAGATAACGGATTTTATCCACTAGGCAGTTGTACTATGAAGTATAACCCAAAAGTGAATGAAATTGTAGCTGGTTTTGATGGCTTTAACAATATTCATCCTGAGCAACCTGTAAAAAGTGTACAAGGTGCTTTGGAACTTATGTATAAATTAAGTGAGCAATTAAAGGCAATTACTGGAATGAATATGTCTTTACAACCAGCAGCTGGTGCTCACGGCGAATTTACCGGGTTAAAAGTTATTAAAGCTTATCACGAACACAATAAAGATTTTAAGCGTACAAAAATAATTGTACCTGATTCCGCTCACGGAACAAATCCTGCTAGTGCAGCACTTGTCGGTTTAGAAATCGTAAATGTGCCTAGTAATGATGATGGCGGAGTTGATATTGAAGCATTAAAAGGAGTAGTCGGAGATGATACAGCAGGATTAATGCTAACAAATCCAAATACTTTGGGTCTATTTGATGCTAATATTGAGAAAATTGCAGAAATTGTGCATAATGCAGGCGGTTTATTGTATTATGATGGTGCAAATCTAAATGCTGTTATGGGAGTTGTTAGACCCGCAGACACAGGTTTTGATGTAGTCCATCTTAATATTCACAAAACTTTCTCGACACCACACGGTGGCGGTGGACCAGGTAGCGGTGCTATGGGTGTAGTGGATAAATTAGCAGACTTTTTGCCAACACCAATTGTCGTTAAAGATGGCGATAGTTATAAATTTGCTGAACCACAATATACAATTGGTAAAGTAAAAAATTATTATGGTAATTTCTTAGTATTAGTTAGGGCTTATGCATATATTCGTGTTTTGGGAGCAACAGGAATTAAAGATGCTTCACAAAAAGCTGTACTAAATGCTAATTATTTGAAGTACAAACTTGGCAGTATTGACTATCAAAAAGGTAGAAAATGTATGCACGAATTTGTATTATCAATGGAAAAAGTTCATAATGAAACGGGTGTAAGTGCATTGGATTTAGCTAAGGCAATGATTGATGCAAATATGCACCCACCAACAATGTATTTCCCACTTATAGTACACGAAGCATTAATGTTCGAACCTACCGAAACAGAAACTAAAGAAACTTTAGATGATGTTGCAGTAAAAATACTAGAAATAGTAAAAAATGCTTATAGTAATTCAGAATATTTAAAAACCTCACCTCATACAACTTATATTGGAAGACCTGACGAAGTTATTGCCGCAAGACAACCAATATTAAAAATAGAAAAATAAAAAATTTTATAAAAGGAGTAATGAAATGAGCTTTGAAACAGTTAAAGAAAACAAAAAAGAAAGTGCTCAATTTATGAGTGATGAAATCACTCACATAATTAAGACGTTCGGTAAAAGAGACCCGGGTAGCGATGGTGAAAAGAAAGCCGTAGATTATATGGCTGAAAGATGTCGTGAATATGGATGCGATAAAGTTGAAGTAGAATCTTTCAAACTTCATCCAGCTGCTTTTATGGGGTGGATTTATATTACCATTTCTCTAATGCTTGCAGCTTTTGCATTAACCTTTGTTCCTGCGATTTGGGCTAAAGTTGTTGGTCTTGTACTTATTGTAATAGGTCTAATTCCTATGATAGGTGAATTTATTTTGTATAAAAAAGTTGTTGACAAATTATTTAAGGAAAAAACTTCACACAACCTTACAGCAACCAAAAAACCTACCGGAGAAATTAAGAGAAGAATATTCTTTAACGGTCACCCTGATGCTGCAAATGAATGGACTGTAAATTATCATTTTGGCGGAATTGCTTTTGGAGCGCATTTTGTTATTTCTGTATTAGGTTTGGTATATACTACTGCGGTACTTATTGCACAATTTTTCATAACGCCAAGCGTGGCTATGATACTTGCTTGTATTGCTATTATATTTGTACCATTTTGGGTAGGATTATTCTTTTTATGGAATGAAAGAAGAGTTGTTGATGGTGCAAATGACAATCTAACAGGTTGTTATATGGGTATATCTTTACTTAAAGCACTTAAAGAAAGCGGAATAGAATTAGAAAATACCGAAGTTGGTGTATTACTAACTGGTAGTGAAGAAGCTGGTTTGCGTGGAGCAAAAGCTTGGTGCGAAAAACATAAAGATGATTATAAAGATGTAGAAACTTTAGTTATTAGTTATGACACAATTCACGAAGCAAAATTCTTAAGTGTAAATGCAAAAGACCTAAATAATATGGTAGCTGCTGATAAAACAGCATCTGATTTGTTCAAAAATAGTGCTGATAAAATTGGCGTTACTTGTGGAATTGGCAGTGTGCCTTTTGGTGCAACGGATTCAGCTGCTTTTAATCAAGCTGGAGTAAAGGCTACAGGAATTACTGCTATGGACCATAATCTTCAAGATTATTATCATATAAGAAGAGATACATACGATAATTTGGATTTAGATTGTTTAGCGGATTGCTTTGCAGTAACTGCTGAAGTACTTAATAGTTATGAAAACCAATAAAAAATAGCTATTTAATAAAAAATAAATAATAAGCCCGACTTCTTTTAGTTTAGAAGTCGGGCTTTTATATTACAAATAGAATGTAGCAAATAAATTTATTATATATTACAAATAGAAAGTAGCAAAAAATTTTATTATAAATTACAAATTATTTTATATCAGAATAGAAAGTATCTATATAATTTTATTATAAATTACAAATTATTTTATATCAGAATAGAAAGTATCTATATAATTTTGGATATCTTTCCTATTTCCTTTGTATGCACCCGCATTTTCCATTTTTGAACTAACTGTAGCGGTAGCCCAAAGTAAAGCATCTTTTACTGAGGCATTTTGCCTTTCAGTTATATAAGAAGCAAAAGTAGTGTCGCCTCTACCACTTCTGCCTACTAGGCTTCTAGCTCGAATTGGGCAAGAAGCAAGGGTTGTGCCATCATAAGCAATTACTTCCGTATTATGTGTAATTACTACTTCTTTTGCTCCCCAAGAATAAAGGATTTTGATAGCTTCGTAGCGGTCACTATTGCCGGTAAGAATTTCTGCTTCAGCAGCATCGGTTTTGAAATAAGTTATGTAAGGTAATAACTTTTTTTTATCTAACCAATCTTCAAAATACATTTCGGAATTGTCACCGTTTGCGTGGCGTAAATAACCTTGGACATCAACAGCAACCTTACCTTTTTTAGCTAGTTTTTCAATTAAATCCTCGCTAAAATCGCCGTAAATAAGTCCTGCTAAATGATAAATATTACTTTCTATGTCATCAGGTATATTGGCTATAGTAATTTGGTCGCCTTGAGATATACAAGTACATTTTCTCTTTTCTTTATCTGCGGTAAAATATTGATTTCTAATAGAAGTAGATTTATTGCCAAAAGTACAATAAACATCGTTTGGATTAATTAAAAACCCTTGTAATCTTTCTTTATCTTTTTCATTAAGTGTGGTAATTATACCTACTTTATAACCGCTAGCATAAGCCGAAGCACTAGAATAAAAAACTGCACCGCCTATTTCTTTTATCAAATTATTTTGATAATCGATATTATAATCTTGTGAAGTGTGACCGATAACTAGTGTATCATAATGTTTTGTCATTTTTTTATCTCCTTGTTAAGTAACTCTAAAGCCCAATCTGGATGATTTGTAGTTAAGTTATAAATTTCTTGACGACAAGTAAACTTTTCTAGAAGTTGTTTGGTGTCAGGTGTGAATATAGAAACAGCTAAATTTTGTTTTTTACACTCTTCGAGGAATTCATCACTAAGAAATTTATAGTTATAATTAAGTCCAGCTACATTTATATTATTTAATTTAGTTATATAATTTTTAATATTTTTTACATTTTCTACTGTGGGTTTGTAAGGTACGATAGATTTATTTAAGTACAAACTACCAGCAGTAAGGGTGCTTATGTCTTTTTCGCTTATTGTATTGCCTGTAAATATAATTTTATCAGTAACGCCGATTTCTTCAGCAAGGGCAATAACAGGCGAGATAAGTCCAAATTGCTTTAGGTCGCAATTTATTTTGTAATTATATTTTTTGCAAAACTCAAAAGCATAACGCAATGTAATTTTGGTTTTAGGAAAAAAAGTGGGCATATGCGATAAATAAATAAGATTACCTTTTTTGCGGATATCAACTTCAATAATATCAACATTATAATCTTTTATTTTGTCAAAAAATAGTTGCGTATTCCGTTTTGTTTCGAGTGATCCGCCGTGTGCCGTTATTAACATTTTTTTCTCCTTTAATCTAAGTTGTAAGTTTGCAATTCGTTTACCACAATTATATTTTCATAATTTTCATAATCTTTTTCTGGTGAATAATCAGGGCTAATATGAGTAGCAAAAATTATTGCATTAGAATTATTATTTATTGTTAGTCCATCTTTTATTGTCATATGCGGACCTTTAAAGTTATCACTTTTGCTACAGTCCGCTAAAATGTAATCACAAGCTTTTACAGCGTTTAATAAATTAGTATTTATTTGGGTATCACCAGTATATAAAAACTCTTTGTCGCCTATTATCTTTATTGCTAGAGTAGGGACAGGGTGTTTCATTTCAGAAAACGACAGTTTAAGTTTGCCAATTATTAGATTGCTATCCTTAGTTATGTTATGAACATTTAGTAAGGGGTGGTTAAATAATAATTTGTACCAAGCAGTATCTTCATATTGCACATATATGTCTATGGGCTTCCCAAGTTCATCTAATAGGTACCTTAATGGCAATAAATCGCTAGTATGATCAAAATGCAAATGACTAAAAATTATTGCATCAAGTGAATTTATATCAATAATATTTGTCAATCGTGTTAGTACGCCCGAACCCATATCAAGTAAAATATTAGTTTGGTCATCATTTATTAGATAGCCACTACAAGCGGTATTTCCTTGCTTCGGGTAAGGTCCATATTTTCCAAGTACAGTTAATTTCATTTTTGTATACTCCATAAGTTTTTAAAATATATTGTTATTTTATCCTCAATTACTATGCCTTTTAGTAAATTGAGCATAAGTATATGCCTTGCTTTTTGGTAGCTTTTTGTCATAAAATCACCAGCTACAATATTTACGTTTTTTACATATTTAGGATTGATTGAAATATTTTCAAATAATTCGGGGAAATATTCAAAGAGATGTTTTTCTAGTTTTCTAGGACTTGTAAATCCTGTTTCAAATCCTGTGTTAAAAGTTCTTTGAATTTGGAAACAAACTAAACTATTTTCGAAAGAATCGGATAGATATTTAGGGATTGTATTCACAAATTTTTTTGCTGTAGTATAGAATGTTTTGCTATGCCACGGTAAAACTATCGGATTATCAACACTATAGTTGTATGCTTTTTGATAATTCACTAGTAAGTATCTTTTATTTTGTTTGCGTATTTCTCCTAGAGTAACTTTACTAATATCATCAAAATTAGTAAGGGCATATTTACTAGGGATTATATATTTTTCTAATAACTCATTCATTTTATCGGTGTTTATGTTATGAGTTATATTAATAATTCCTAATTTTTGTGGATAGTATTCTCTTATATCTAAAATGATAAATTCATTTGGAAATGATGTAATTATATTTTGCAAATCAATGAGGCAACTAACGAAAGTATGTCCTTTCAATGGACCGTGTGCTAGTACAATTGTGCCATCTTTATTGGTATGTAATCTTATATTAAAATATCGAACGCCATACAAAAATTGCTCATATAAAGTGCCATCTTGACAACAGGCTAAAAAGTTCATATCATAACTTCCTGCATTATGTGCACCGGGTATTGCTATTTTTGATAGTGGGGTGTCGTCTTTTATATATGATTGCCAATTTTGCCAAAACATTAAATTATGCCTCTCCTTTTATAATAAAAAATATAACTATATATAGGTTATTATAGTTGTAAGGCTTTGTCAATACATAAAATTGCTATTTCAATGCTTTATATAGTTATCTTTTTTATAAAGGGAAGCAAAGTTTTATTTTGCTAATAATCACTTTACTTATATTTTCTATAGCTTGTGGCATATATAATTTAGGGTCAAAAACATCTTTATCGTTTAATAGTGCATTTCTTATACCGTTTGTATATGCTTGTCGCAATTCGGTAGCAAAATTAATTTTTGTTATTCCGCACTTTATACAGTCTTTTATCGTTTCATCAGAAAGCCCGCTAGCACCGTGTAAAACTAAAAGTGTAGGAATGGCATCATTTATTTCTTTTATTCTTTGAGTATTAATTTTGGGTGTGCCTTTATATATTCCGTGTGCAGTGCCTACTCCAATAGCTAGTGCATCTACTTTAGTTCTTTCCACAAATTCTATAGCTTCAGATACCTTTGTATAAATTACTTGTGAGTTTTCGGTATTTTGCTCTTTGCCTCCTATTGTACCAAGTTCTCCTTCGACGGGAGCACCTAGGGAATGTCCTAAAATAACTACTTTTAAGGTATTAGCAATATTATCTTCAAATGATAATAAACTACCGTCGTACATAACTGAGGTAAATCCATTTTGTAGGCAGCTATTTGCAAGTTCATAGCTATTGCCGTGGTCTAAGTGAATTGCATAATCTACTTTAGAATTTTGCATAAGCGAGTTTATCATAGCGGGATAGGTCGCTATTCCACCATAATCTAATGTGCGGGGAATAGTTTGGATAATTACAGGAGTTTTTGTTTGTTTAATAACTTCAGTTACTGCCATTACGCTTTCTAAATTATCTACATTAAAAGCGGGTATCGCATAATGATTATTTTTTGCAAATTGCATTAAATCTTTAATATTAGTTAGTGCCATTTTTATAAAATCCTCCCACAAAATATTAATATCTTTTCTATAATTTTATTATATAAAAATTATTTGTAAATGACAAATTTTTTTGTGCTAGTATTTGCTATGAGTATGCTAAGTGTTGCTATTATAAAAAAAGCTATTGCTTTGCCTTAGTGAATTATGATATGATTATGTTATTATTATAAATTTTTATCATAAATAAATAAATAATGCGGTTTCAAGGAGTAAAAAATATGGAAGAAAAAAATGCGAATATAGCTATTGCACCAGCAAAAAATTATATTCCTAAAAAAGAATTTTGGATGTTTTCTGTCGGGGCTTTAGGACAAGGTATGATATATGCTATTATGTCTAGTTATATTTCAGATTTTTATATCAATGTCTTGCAAGTACCAATAATTTTCGTTTTATTCCTTATGTTATTCGCTAGAGTATGGGACGCTATTAATGACCCTATGATGGGGTTTATAATAGATAAGTATACGACTAGATGGGGCAAAATGAAGCCTTATATTATTTTTACTGCTATTCCTATCGGCGTACTTACTTTCTTTATGTTTTACGCACCGAGTGGACTAACTATAAATCAAAAAATGTTATATGCAGGGTTTATATATGTAATTTGGGGTATGGTTTATACGGTTAGCGATGTGCCATTTTGGTCACTTCCTAATGTTATGACTCCAAATCCAGAGGAGAGAGGGCGTACAATATCTATCGGGCGTACTCTAAATGGTATTGGTACGGCAGTGCCTATTTTTATGTTTTTTGTGTTAGGTTTTATTGTTCCAAAAATTTCTTCAAAAACAGGTATTGAAGTTGATAAACAAATTTATATGATAATGGCTTCAGTAAGTGTAATTATAGGTATATCTTTATTTGTAAGTTCTTACTTTTTTGTTAAAGAAAGGGTTATTGTTGTACCTAAAGTAAGTAAATGTAAAGATGGACCATCACCATTAAAAAGAATTTTCACTTGCAAACCACTTATGCTTATTGTACTTATGGGTGTATTGTCAAGCGGAAGATATATGATGCAAGCAGCAGCAGTACACGTAGCTAGATATGCTTTTTATATAGGGCCTAGTCTAAATGGTCTTGACCAAGTAGCTAGAGAAGTTGCGATAAAAGGTAGCGTATCTACTGTTAGTACTTTATTTACAGTAAGTTCTGCAATTGGTATGTTTGGTGCAATGTTATTTATGCCCAAATTATACAAAAAGTTTAATTATAAAAGAATAGTTATTGTTTCTTGTTTAGGCGGATTTGTAGCAAGTATATTTACTACAATAATAGGTGCTTGTTCTATATTTACGTCAGCTAGCTTTTTAGTTTATGTATGTATACCATTTATTATTATACAATGTATACCGCTAGGCGTGCTTAATATTACTTCTTACGCAATGATAGGCGATAGTCTGGATTATTTAGAATTAAAATCAGGGCATAGAGATAATGCTTTAGGGTCAGCTTGTCAGTCGTTTGTCAACAAATTAGATAACGCATTAGCGACTACTTTTGTTGTGCTGATGTATCTAATTATTAATCTAGAACCGAGTCAGGTACTAAACAGCGATGTAGTTATGGCGGCTACTGATTTGGCATTAAATAAGAGGTTTGCAATGTTTTCTCTTGTTTCAATTGTTCCGGGTTTAAGCTTGTTGCTATGTTCAATACCGATTTTTTGGTATGACCTTGTCGGCGATAAAAAAGACAAAATTACGGCTGACCTTGAGAAAATGCGTAAAGATGAAGGTATGACAATAGAATAATATTTGTATAGAAATTTATAAAAGTCGGTTTATGGAGGAGAAATGAAGTATATAGAATTTGATGAAAATAGAAAATTGGATATAATTCCAATAGGTAGAGTAGCTATAGATTTTAATCCAGTAGATTATTTCAAAACTTTGGTAGAAAGTGACACTTTCAAAAAGTATGTAGGAGGTTCGCCTGCAAATGTGGCAGTAGGGCTTGCTAGACTTGGTAAAAAAGTCGGATTTTTAGCTAAGGTAAGCAATGATAGATTTGGCGATTATGTAATTGATTTTTTTAATAAAGAAGGGATTGATACAAGTCACATAACTAAGGTAAAAGGTTCGGAAAATTTAGGACTTACTTTTACTGAAATACTATCACCTACTGAAAGTAGTATTCTTATGTATCGTAATGGTGTAGCGGATTTAATGCTTAGCCCTAGCGATGTAGATGAAGAATACATAAAAAGTGCAAAAGCTATCCTTATTAGTGGTACGGCACTTTGTGAAAGCCCGTCAAGAGAGGCTTGTTTGAAAGCTATGTATTTAGCGAAGAAAACAAACACAAAAATAATTTTTGATATAGATTATCGTGAATATAATTGGAAGAATAAAGATGAAATATCAATTTATTATAACTTAGTTGCTGAAAATTCGGATATGATAATGGGCAGTAGAGAAGAATATGACCTTACGGAAGCTATTATTTGTCCAAATAATGATGATAAAAAGACAGCAAAATATTGGATAGAAAAAGGTAGCAAAATTATTATTATCAAACACGGCAAAAAAGGCTCGACAGCCTATACAAGTGATGATGAAAGTTATTCAATCAAACCTTTCCCCGTAACTGCACTAAAATCTTTTGGTGGTGGAGACGGATATGGTTCTTCATTTATATTTGGACTTTTAGAAGGTTGGGATATATTAGAATGTCTAGAATTAGGGAGTGCGTCTGCATCAATGCTAGTTGCGGCACATGGTTGTTCTTTATTTATGCCTACATTAAGTGAAGTAAAAGCATTTATTAAAGAATGCAAAGATAAATATGGAGAAATGGTCGCAAGAAGTTAAGGGAGATATAAAACAATGTTTAGTTATCCAGAATTTGATAAAAATGGTGAAAAAATACTTACTGAAATGAATGGGATTAACAGTAATATGTTAATGGATATATCTGTATTTAAGTTATTAAAAGATGAAAAAAAGATGTTCAATATCCCGAATAAAGAGCTAGTAATTTTACTTACCGAAGGAAAAATAAGACTAGTAAGCGGGGATATAGATTATGTGGCAGACCGTAAAAATATATTTGATGATTTGCCTACTTGCTTACACGTTTGCAAAAACACAGAAGTTACTATTTTTGCTTTAGAGGACAGTGAATTTATTTATCAATCCACAACTAACGATAGGATATTTGATACAAAGCTATACGAAAAGAAAGATATTATTTGTTCAGTTAGTTGCGAAGGGAAATGGGAAAATACAGCTGTTCGTGATGTAAATACAATTTTTGATTATGAAAATGCACCATATTCTAATATGGTAGTAGGCGAAGTTTTAGCAAGACAAGGTCGGTGGTGGAGTTATGTCCCTCATTCTCATCCACAACCAGAGGTTTATTACTACAAATTCCTAAGAAATGAAGGCTTTGGGGCGTGTTTTATAGGAGATGATGCCCATAAAATAAAAGATGGTAGTGTAGGATGCTTTGAGGGTGGATTTACTCACGTTCAAGTAACTGCACCGGGATTCCCTATGTATTGCTGTTGGATGATAAGACATCTAGAAAATAATCCTTGGAAAAAGACAAGGAATGTTGATTCTAGATATGAATGGCTAGATTAATTTAGGGACTAGGAGAATTTATGAACACAATAAAACTAACAGTTGGACAAGCAATTGTAAAATATTTAGATAATCAATATGTAACTATCGAAGTAGATGGCGAAATGGTAACTACTAAATATGTAGAAAATTTTTATACTATTTTTGGACACGGTTGTGTGCTAGGTGTGGGAGAGGCACTTTCACAAGCAAAACATAATTTGAAAGTTTTACAAGGCAAGAATGAACAAGGAATGGCACAAGCTGCTATTTCTTATGCAAAAATGAATAATAGACAAAAAATTATTCCTTGCATTTCATCAATTGGCCCTGGTGCGGCTAATATGGTAACGGCAGCAGCTACAGCCACAGTAAATAATCTTCCATTACTACTATTTATGGGCGATAGTTTTGCGTCAAGACAACCTGACCCGGTTTTGCAACAAGTGGAACAATTTGATAGTGCACTTACTACAACTAATGATGCTTTTAAGGCAGTAACTCGGTATTTTGATAGAGTTTCTAGACCCGAAATGATAATGTCGGCACTAACTAATGCTTTAAGATGTTTGACAAATCCAGTAACTTCGGGTGCAGTCGCTATCGGACTTTGCCAAGATGTACAAGGCGAAAGTTATGATTATCCTGAAGAATTTTTTCGCAAAAGAGTACATTTTATTTCTAGAACGATTCCAAACGATTATGAAGTACGTTTGGCTGTAGAAAAAATAAAAGGAAGTAAAAAGCCACTTGTTATTGTTGGTGGCGGTGTTAGATATAGTTTGGCGGGTAAAATAGTTGCTGAGTTTTGTAAAAAACACAATATTCCGTTTGCCGAAACGCAAGGGGGAAAGAGTGCAATTGCTTCTTCAAATCCTCTAAATTTAGGCGGAATCGGAGTAACGGGGAATAGTTGTGCAAATGATATTGCAAAAATAAGTGATTTAATTATTGGAATTGGCACTAGATTTAGTGATTTTACTACTTCTTCAAAGCTATTTTTTGCGAATGCTGATGTAGTAGCTATAAATGTAAGCGATTTTCACGCAAGTAAACTTGATAGTACAAAATTGATAGCTGATGCTATAGAAGGCGTGAGGGCACTTGATAAATATTTAGTAGATTATAAAAGTGGGTATACTAATGAAATAGAAAATGCAAAATTAAAATGGAATAAAGAAAAGGAAAGGTTACAAGCTATTTGTTACAATCCAAAGGATTTTGTACCAGAAAATAAATTCCGTATGGAAGATAGTATAAAACAATATATAAATGATGTCGGAGGTTTTATTTGTCAAACAACGGCAATAGGCTTAATAAGAAAAATAATTCCTAGTGATGCAGTAATAGTCGGGGCATCTGGTTCTTTACCGGGTTGCTTGCAAAGAATGTGGTCAACAGATAGTATAGGTAGCTATAATATGGAATATGGTTATTCTTGCATGGGATATGAAATTGCAGGTGCTTTTGGTGCAAAATTAAGTTGTCCAAAAAATGAAGTTTTTGCAATGGTCGGTGACGGTAGTTATAATATGCTACATTCGGAAATGCTAACAGCAGTGCAAGAAGGTTTGAAAATCAATATTTTGCTTTTTGACAATGCTTCTTTTGGGTGTATTAATAATTTGCAAATGGGGCAAGGTGTCGATTCACTTTGTACAGAATTGCGATACCGTAAGGATAATAAACCTATTAGAGAAGGTCATTTTCTAAATGTGGATTATGCTATGTGTGCAAAAGGGTATGGGTTTGAATCCTATACAGCACGCACTATGGAAGAATTGGAAAAAGCATTGGAACTATGTTTGTTAAGCAAAAAATCTACACTTATTGATATAAAAGTGTTGCCAAAAACTATGACAAACGGATATGATAGTTGGTGGAATGTAGGTTGTGTGGATATTCCTACTAATGATAGAGCTAAAGTTGTGCTTAAAGAAAAAACTGATAATCTTAAAAAAGCGAGAAAATATTAATTCTAAAAATAATTTAATATTGACAAAAATCAATTTGCTAGTGTAATATAAAATTATTGTACTAGCAATTTTTTATCAAATTATAAGGTTTTATTAACTTTATCGTAAATTAGGCAAAATTTTTATCAAATAATAGCCAAATTATATATGGATATGTTATACTAATAGTGATATGTTATTATGTATAAATGGAGGCATAAAAAGAATGGATTGTAAAAAAGTAGTTGAAGAAAGAGTTATTTGGATAAAAGAAGTCTTAAATAATGCTAGTGCAAAAGGCGTAGTTTTGGGTATGAGCGGTGGTAAGGATAGTGCTTTAGTTGGTATTCTTTGTAGAATGGCAACTCCCAATGTAACAGGTATTATTATGCCTTGCCAATCAAAAAGAAATTATAATGAAGATAGAGATGACGCTTTACTTGTAAATAAAAAATTCAATATAAAGACATTAGAGGTTGATTTAACACCAGTTAAGGAAGTATTTATGACATTGTTAAAACCATTGGACCCAAACCAAAATCCAATGGCTTATGCAAATATTAATCCTCGTTTGCGTATGATAACTGTATATAATTATGCGCAAAGAATGGATTGTTTGGTGGCAGGTACAGGCAATAAGAGTGAAGCTACAATGGGATATTTTACAAAATGGGGCGATGGCGCTTATGATTTTAATCCAATTGCGGACCTTACAACAACAGAAATTTATGAAATATTACGATATTTGGATTGTCCAATATCTATTATAGAAAAAGCCCCATCAGCAGCACTTTTTGAAGGGCAGACTGATGAAGAAGAAATGGGTCTAACTTATAAAGATTTAGACGAATATATATTAACAGGGAATGCTAGTGATAAGGTAAAAGCAAAGGTAGATAACAAATTTGTCTCTACCGAACACAAGAGAAATTTGGGACTAACATTCCCAAAAAAATAGGAGATTTTTATGAAAATAGAAGAAGTAGTAAGGGTTCTTAATGCAGATGTGTATTATGGAAATGACTTACTTGATGTAGAATTAAATTCAGCTTGTGCGGCAGATATGATGAGTGATGTATTAGCTTTTTTGAAAGATCAAGCACTGCTTATTTCGGGATTATGTAATCCACAAGTTGTCCGTACTGCTGATATGATGGATATAAAATGTATTGCTTTAGTAAGAGGTAAAGTGCCAACTGAAGATATGATAAGACTAGCTAGAGAAAAGAAAATTGCTATAATTTCTAGCAAAATGAGAATGTATATAGCTTGTGGCAAACTTTATGAAAGTGGACTAAAAGCAGGGGAAGTATCTGTATGAGTTCTTTGCATATGGAATTTGATGTTGCGGGCAATAATTTTGTGTCGGCAGGTAGTGCATCAGACGAGGTAAAAAGTAAATTAAAAAGTATAGGAATTGACCCTACAATAATTCGAAAAGTAGCTATAGGAATGTACGAAGGCGAAATCAATATGGTTATTCACGCAGGTGGCGGAAGAGCGATTGTTGATTTGTATGCGGATTACATTGATGTTTTATTAAAAGATGAAGGTCCAGGCATTGCAGATATAGAATTAGCTATGCAAGACGGGTATTCAACCGCTCCCGAAGCGATTAGAGATTTAGGCTTTGGAGCAGGAATGGGTTTGCCTAATATGAAAAGATTTACCGACGAATTCAATTTGCAAAGTGAAGTCGGTGTTGGTACAGAAGTAAGAATGAGAGTTTATTTTTAAATAATTGGAGCGTATAATGGATAAAAGTATGCATACGGTTACATTAGATTATGATAAATGCAAAGGTTGTGTAAGTTGTATGAAACGATGCCCAACCGAAGCTATTCGTGTCCGTAATGGTAAGGCAAAAGTTTTATATGAAAGATGTATTGGTTGTGGAGAATGCGTTAGGCGTTGTCCTCACCAAGCCAAATTGCCAGCTTATGATAAATTTGAAACAATCAAAAATTTTAAGTATAAAATTGCACTTCCAGCACCATCTCTATATGGACAGTTTAACAATTTAGATAGCATAGATAGAGTCCTTAATGGGCTAATTAAGATTGGGTTTGATGAAGTATTTGAAGTTAGTGCGGGGGCAGAATTAATAACTGATGCTACGCATAGAATGATAGCTCAAGACAATTTGAAAATGCCAATAATAAATTCGGCTTGTCCTGCTGTTGTGGAACTTATAAATATGTGCTTTAAGTCACTTAAAGGTAATTTGTTGCAAATAAAAGCACCGGTTGATGTGGCTGCTCAAATAGCTAGAGAAAACGCAATAAAAAGAGGAATACCTGCAAGTGATATCGGTGTATTCTTTATTTCGCCTTGTCCTGCAAAAGTTTTTGCGCTAAAAACAGGTATGTGTTTTAAAAAGCCAATAATTGATGGAGTGTTAGCAATTAGTGAAGTATATTTCAAGCTTAACGAAGTATTAAAAGACCTTGTAGATATAAAGCCTCTAGCAAAAAGTGGTTCTCAAGGAATAAATTGGGGTGTAACAGGCGGTGAAGCTGAAGGCACAAATATGGATAGATATCTAGCTGCTGACGGGGTAGAAAATGTATTGCAAGTATTGCACGATATGGAAAATGGTAAGCTTGATTATATCGACTTTGTAGAGTTAAATGCTTGTCCCGGCGGGTGTGTAGGTGGAGTACTTAATATAGAAAATCCTTTTGTCGCAAGAGCAAGAATTCGTAACCTAAAAAGTAAATTAAAAAATAAAGTATCTTCTTTTGAAGAAGTGAATAAGCCACTTGATTTTTATCGTTGGGAAGAACAGTTAGAAGTTAAAAATGTTTTTGCACTAGACGATAACAGAGTGTTAGCTTTACATAAAATGGAAGAAATAGAAAAAATATTAGAAACATTACCTATGCTAGATTGCGGAAGCTGTGGAGCACCTAGTTGCAGAGCTTTTGCTGAAGATGTGGTAAATGGTGAAGTTGACAAAGATGGTTGTGTGAGGAAAGAAAAATGACAATAAAAAATCTTGTTGATAAATTAGATGCAACCATAATTAATTTGCCCGAACCAGATAGAGTTATTTCGAGCGGTTATTGTGGTGATTTTTTAAGTTTTGTAATGGGAAAGGCAGAAAATAATTGTATGTGGTTTACTATTATGAACAATGTAAATGTTTGTGCGGTAGCTTCACTTGCTGATGTCGGGGTTATTGTCCTTTGTGAAGGAGTTAAACCTGATAAGTTATTAGCAGAAAAGGCAAAAGAAAAAGGAATTAATCTAATACTTACAGAATTGCCTATTTTTGAAGCAGTAAAGAAATTATGAAATATTGCTATGATTTACATATTCATAGTGCACTTTCGCCTTGTTGCGAAGACGAAAATACTCCAATTAGTGTATTGGCGACCGCTAGTGCAGTTGGTTTAGAAATTGTGGCAATAAGTGACCACAATGCGATTCAAAATGTAAAGGTAGCTCAAAAAGTGGGCGAAATGTTGGATATTTTAGTAGTTCCGGCAATAGAATTGCAAACTAATGAAGATATTCATTTACTTTGTTTGTTTGAAACTTTTGAAGATTTAGAAATTTTTTATAATTCAATAGAATTTTGTGATATCCCAAATAGAGCGGATATTTTTGGAAATCAATTTATATATAATGATGATGATGAAGTAGTAGGTGAATTACCTAATATGTTACTTTATGCTAGTAATATCAGCGAAAATGAAGTAAGAAAGATTATCGATAAGTATAACGGTATAGCAATTCCTGCTCATATTGACCGTGATAGCAATAGTATGCTTGATATTTTAGGAGATATTCCAAGTGGGTATTCCACAATAGAAATATCGAGTAAGGCAAGTGAAGATTTTATAGCCAGTTGGCGAGACAAATTTAATATAATAATAGACAGCGATGCTCATACATTAAATCAAATAGGAAGTTCTAGACATTTTATTGATTTAGAGGCAAAAACGACCAATTGTTTAATTGGAAAATTAAGGCAAAAAATTACATTATTTAAGAAATTTTAACGAAAAAATAGGTTTTTGACATATGTTAGTTATTAAAAAGCAAAAAAAAGAGAATTTTTATGCAATTTTATTTCCTTTTTTATTTTAATGTGCTATAATTCAAATGTGTATTTTTATACATATAAAATTACTTAATTTTTTATGGAGGAATGATGGCAAAAATAAAATTAACTACAGTTGCTTTTACAGGTACCAAAGAACAAGAAAATAAGCTTCGTACAAAATTAGATGAGCTTAAAGATGTTCCTGGCGGATTGATGTCTGCTATGCAATTTGCACAAGAAATTTATGGGTATTTACCTATAGAAGTGCAAAAAATCATCGCAGAGGATTTCAAAATTAATCTAGAAGAAGTGTTTGGAGTAGCTACTTTCTATTCACAATTCAAGCTTAATCCACAAGGGAAATATCAAGTTTCAGTTTGTTTAGGAACGGCTTGCTATGTAAAAGGAAGCGGAGATATCTTAGATGCTGTTAAGGCAAATATAGGTATTGAGACAGGAGAATGTACTGCTGATGGCAAATTCTCTATTGCAGAAACCAGATGTATAGGTTGTTGTGGATTAGCACCAGTTATGACAGTAAATGCTGATGTTTACGGTAAATTGACAACAGCTGATGTAGATGGCATTCTTGCAAAGTATAAATAATTAATAATGAGAGAATTGTCATTACATATTCTTGATATCGTGCAAAATTCCGTAAAGGCACAAGCAAAATTGGTTATGATAGACATTATTATTAATAACGGATATCTAAACTTAAAAATTGTTGATGACGGCAAAGGAATGAGTGAAGACTTTTTAGCAAGAGTATTAGACCCGTTTACTACGACCAGAACAACAAGAAATGTAGGACTAGGATTACCTCTATTAAAACAATCTGCTGAAATGGCAAATGGAAAGTTTTATATTAAGTCAGAACTTAATAAAGGAACCGAAGTATTTGCTAGTTATGAATTAGATAACATAGATAGAGTGCCATTAGGTGATATAGTTAGTACAATTATCACATTAATATCCCCTAGTATAGATTTTGTTTGGATTTATCAAATAGATGATAAAAAATTTGTATTTGATACGAGAGAAGTAACGAAAGAACTTGATGGAATATCAATTGACAGTCCTGAAATATTAATATTTTTACAAGAATATTTGAAAGAAAATATTGAAAGTATAAATGGAGGTAATATTATTTTATGAAAACAATAGCTGAAATCAAAGCGATTAGAGAACAAATGCAATCACAAATAGTTAATAGAAATAATTTGAGTGAAGATGCAGAAACAAGAATCGTTGTTGGAATGGCAACTTGTGGAATTGCTGCAGGAGCAAGACCAGTTTTTAATGAATTGGTAGAACAAGTTCAAAAGCGTAATTTGAAAGATGTAAAAATAACCCGTACTGGTTGTCTTGGTATGTGTAAGTTAGAACCAATTGTGGAAGTTTTTGTTCCTAATGAACCTAAAGTTACATATATAAAAGTTGATGCAGAAAAGGCTAAAAAAATTATTGAACAACATATTGTGGCTGGAAGAATTTGTAGTGAATTCCTAGTTGGCGACGAGGCATAAGGAGGATAAAACATGTTTAGAAGTACAGTTTTAGTTTGCGGAGGAACAGGTTGCCATTCTAATCACAGTGATGATGTATATAAAGAATTTGAAAACCAAATCGAAGCAAAGGGTCTTAAAGATGAAGTAATGATGGTAAAAACAGGCTGTTTTGGACTATGTGCAGTAGGTCCAATAGTGGTTGTTTATCCAGAAGGTGCTTTTTATAGCGAAATGACAGCAGCTGATGTTGAAGAAATCGTTAGTGAGCATTTGATAAAGGGCAGATTAGTAAAGAGAAAATTATATAAAGATGCAAATTCGGATAAAGAAACATTGGCACTTAGTGAAACTAATTTTTATAAAAAACAAACACGTGTAGTTTTGCGTAATTGCGGTGTTATTAATCCTGAAAATATAGATGAGTATTTAGCTTATGATGGCTATCAAGCATTAATTAAAGTACTTACCGAAATGCAACCACAAGATGTTATTAATGTTATCAAACTTTCTGGTTTGCGTGGTCGTGGAGGCGGTGGTTTCCCAACTGGTATGAAATGGCAATTTACTCACGATGCAGTAGGCGATATTAAGTATGTTTGTTGTAATGCTGATGAAGGTGACCCAGGTGCATTTATGGACAGATCAGTTCTTGAAGGTGATCCAAATTCTATAATTGAAGCTATGGCTATTGCTGCTTATGCAATTGGTTCTAACAAAGGTTTTGTTTATGTTCGTGCTGAATATCCTATCGCAGTTAAGCGTTTACAAATAGCTATTGATCAAGCTAAAGAATATGGTTTGATTGGTAAAAATATTTTAGGTACCGGATTTGATTTTGACTTAGAAATCAGATTGGGAAGTGGAGCATTTGTATGTGGTGAAGAAACCGCACTTATGACTTCTATAGAGGGTAAAAGAGGCGAACCAAGACCAAGACCTCCATTCCCAGCTATTAAAGGTTTGTTTGGTAAACCAACATTATTAAATAATGTAGAAACTTATGCAAATATATGTCAAATTATTTTGAAAGGTGCCGATTGGTTTGCTAGTATGGGTACTGAAAAAAGTAAAGGTACAAAAGTATTCGCTTTAGGTGGAAAAATTACTAATACAGGTCTAGTAGAAATTCCTATGGGTACTACATTGCGTACTATTATCGAAGATATTGGTGGCGGAATTCCTAATGGTAAGAAATTTAAGGCAGCCCAAACAGGTGGACCTTCAGGCGGTTGTATTACTGCTGAAAATTTTGATATTCCAATCGATTATGATAATTTGATATCAATAGGTTCTATGATGGGTAGTGGTGGACTTATCGTTATGGATGAAGACAACTGTATGGTTGATATTGCAAAGTTCTTCCTAAAATTCACACAAGATGAATCTTGCGGAAAATGTACCCCTTGTAGAATTGGTACAAAAAGATTGCTTGAATATCTTGAGAAAATTACTGAAGGTAAAGCAACAATGCAAGATATCGATGATATGGAAAAACTTTGTTATTATATTAAGGATAATGCACTTTGTGGTTTGGGGCAAACAGCACCTAATCCAGTACTTAGTACTTTGCGTTATTTCCGTGATGAATATAAAGCACATGTAATTGATAAAAAATGTCCAGCAGGCGTTTGTAAAGCCTTGTTGCATTACGAAATTACTGATAAGTGTAAAGGTTGTACTTTATGTGCTAAGAGATGTCCAGTAGGCGCTATCTCAGGTACCGTAAAACAAAAACATATTATTGACCAAACTATTTGTATTAAGTGTGGTGTATGTATGGATAATTGCAAATTTAACGCAATTATTAGAAAGTAATAGGGAGGACAATATAAATGGATAAAAAAGAAATAAAGATGGTTAATATAACAATTAACGGTCAAGCTGTTTCAGTACCGGAAGGCACTACAATACTTGCTGCTGCAAGAAAAATCGGAGTTAAAATCCCTACACTTTGTTATCTTCGTGATATTAATGCTATTGGAGCTTGCCGTGTATGTGTAGTTGAAGTAAAAGGCTCAAGAAGTTTGGTAGCAAGTTGTGTATATCCTGTTAGAGAGGGTTTGGAAATAATTACAAACAATAAGAGAGTTATGGATAGCCGTCGTACGACTGTAGAACTTATATTAAGTGACCACGAACAAAACTGTCTAAGCTGTGTTCGTAATGGTAATTGCGAATTGCAATCACTATCTGAAGAATTAGGTTGTAACTCTCGTCGTTTTGGTGGCGAAGTTAATAATTTCAAATTAGATACATCAACTTCATATTTGGTAAGAGATAATAACAAATGTGTTCTTTGCCGTCGTTGTGTAGCTGCTTGTGAAAAATATCAAGGAATTGGTGTTATTGGAGCAAACTCACGTGGTTTTGATACTCATATTGGTTGTGCATTCGAGATGAATTTAGCTGAAGTTCCTTGCGTAGGTTGTGGACAATGTATTAATGTTTGCCCAGTAGGCGCATTGCACGAAAGAGAAGAAATTGATGATGTATTTGATGCATTAGCTGATAAGAGTAAATTCACAATAATCGCAACTGCACCTTCAGTTCGTGTAGGAATTGGCGAAGAATTTGGATATCCTATCGGTACAAATGTTGAGGGCAAAATGGTTACTGCTCTAAAACAAATAGGCTTTAATAATGTATTTGATGTAAATATGACTGCTGACCTTACCATAATGGAAGAAGGCACAGAGTTCCTTAATAGAGTACAAAAGGGTGGTGCTTTACCTCTTCTTACAAGTTGTAGTCCAGCTTGGATTAAGTATGTAGAACACAACTATCCAGAATTTATTCCAAATCTTTCAAGTTGTAAATCACCACAACAAATGTTTGGTGCAATTTGCAAAACTTATTATGCAGAAAAAATGGGTATTGACCCTAAAGATATGGTAGTAATTTCAGTTATGCCTTGTACAGCAAAGAAATTTGAAAAAGGCAGAGCTGACCAAAGTGCTGCTGGTGTACCTGATATTGATATTACTCTAACTACTAGAGAACTTGCTAAGTTAATTAAAAGACAAGGTATCGAAATGAGTAAACTTGAAGATAGCAAATTTGATGAACCTCTTGGTATTTATACTGGAGCTGGTTTATTATTCGGAGCAACCGGTGGTGTTATGGAAGCTGCTTTGCGTACCGTATACGAGATACTAGAAAAGAAAGAACTTAAAGATGTAAATCTAGTAGCACTTCGTGGTACTCAAGGAATAAAGGAAGCTACGATACATGTTGGTGGAATGGATGTTAATGTAGCTGTAGCTAGTGGTCTTGCTAATGCTAAGAAAATACTAGATATGGTTAAGTCAGGCGAAAAGAAATATCATTTTGTAGAAATAATGAGTTGTCCAGGCGGTTGTGTAAACGGTGGTGGTCAACCTATCCAATCTGGCGATGTTCGTAACAATGTAGATATTCAAGCATTGAGAGCAAAAGCTATCTATGATACTGATGCAAGTATGACACTAAGAAAATCTCACGAAAATCCAGTAGTTCAAGAGATTTATAAGACATTTTTAGGTGAGCCAAGTAGTCATAAGGCACATGAAATTCTTCATACAACTTATGCACAAAGAAGCAATTACTAAAATGTAATAATTTTATAAATAAAAATGACAACCTCTCATAATTTTGGGAGGTTGTTTTTTTTATAAATGTTTATCGAAAATCTACTATAATTAATAATAAGGTGATATAAAATCCAAGTCTAAAAAAATAAAAATAAATATGTAAATTTATGGTTATTTTCTTTGACATAATCACTTCTAATAGTGTATCATTTATATATGAAGAGCAATAAATTTACGCATATTGAGAAAATTTATGGAAACGGATTGTCATGTAATAGTGGCAAACAATATAATGCAGTTTTTAAGCAGAATTACTAAAAAGTAATTCTGCTTTTTTTATTCTTTGGAGGTCATATTATATGAAAAAAGTAGCAGTAATTATGGGAAGTGATAGTGATTTACCAGTAGTAGAAAAAACTATTGATACACTTAAAGAATTTGGTGTACCAACTAAAGTTTTGGTATACTCAGCACATCGCACGCCTGTAGAGGTAAAAACTTTTGTAGCAAGTGCAATTGATGATAATTATGGTGCGATAATAGCTTGTGCAGGCAAGGCAGCACATTTAGCTGGTGCTGTAGCAGCTGGTACAGTTTTACCCGTTATTGGTTTACCAATTAAATCATCAAATTTAGACGGTATAGATGCATTGTTATCTACTGTTCAAATGCCATCAGGAATTCCGGTAGCTACTGTAGCTATTAATGGGGCAGTAAATGCTGCATTATTAGCAATTCAAATTTTGGCAGTAAGTGATGTTGATTTGCAAAAGAAATTAGAAGCAAAAAGAATTGAAGGTGCTAAAAATGTTTTAAGTAAAAACGAAGTTATAACTGCAAAATATAGTAATTGTTAATATAAAACAAATTAGGTTTTACAAAAGTAAGAGGAGATATAAAATATATGTCATCGTTAAGAGAAGAATGCGGGGTTTTTGGAGTTTATTCACCCATAAAAAAAGAAGTTGCACCTATGGTATATTACGGACTATTTGCATTACAACACAGAGGACAAGAAAGTTGTGGTATTGTAGTTTGTGATAATGGTCTTTTTCGTTCTTATAAAGATATAGGTATAGTAAATGATGTATTTACAAAAAATACAATGGATTATCTTGGACAAGGAAATATCGCATTAGGTCACGTAAGATATGGCACTAGCGGCACTGATAACAAAGCTGATGCACAACCAATGGTTGTTAATCACATTAAAGGGAATATGGCACTTGCACACAACGGCAGTTTAGTTAATTATAAAGAATTAAAGAAAGAAGCCGAGCTTGAGGGTGCAATATTTTATTCAACTTCAGATGCGGGAGTTATGCCATATTTGATTACTAAAGAAAGACTTGTTAGTGAAAATATAGAAGAAGCTATTCAAAGAGTTATGCCAAAGTTGGTCGGCTCTTTTTCACTAGGAATTATGACACATAATAAATTAGTTGCAGTAAGAGATAAACACGGGTTTAGACCACTTTCTTATGGACAAACTGATGATGGAACTTATGTAATTGCTTCAGAAACTTGTGCTTTAGATTCAGTAGGTGCACATTTTATTAGAGATGTAAATCCTGGAGAAATTATTGTTTTTGATGAACACGGAGTTAAAAGTATTCAAACTGACATAGGAGATACCAAAAAAACAATTTGCGTATTCGAGTATATTTATTTTGCAAGACCTGATTCGGTAATAGACGGTTGTTCGGTTCATAAAGCAAGACTTCGTGCTGGTTCTTTCCTTGCATTAGAACATCCTGTTCAAGCAGATATAGTAATTGGTGTACCTGATTCGGGTATTGATGCTGCTATTGGTTATGCTAGGCAGTCAGGAATACCTTATGGAATCGGTTTTATAAAAAATAAATATATTGGTCGTACTTTTATTGCACCTAGTCAAGAGTTTAGGGAAAATAGAGTAAGAATAAAACTTAATCCTATATCGGCTACAGTAAAAGGGAAAAGGGTAGTACTAATTGATGATTCAATAGTAAGAGGGACTACAAGTGCAAGAATAGTAAAATTGTTGCGCGATGCGGGAGCTTTAGAAGTGCATATGCGTGTTTCTGCACCACCATTTGTTAATCCTTGTTATTACGGAACAGATATAGCGTCTAGAGATAAGCTAATTGCTTGTAATCACACACACGAGGAAATAGAAAAAATTATTGGTGTTGATAGTCTTGGTTATTTATCAATAAACAGCGCCAAACAAATAGCAAATACAGGTAACGACAAAAATTGTGGTTATTGTACGGGATGTTTTGACAATAATTATCCTACGGCAATACCCGAAATACAAGAAGACAGAGATTAGGAGTGACAAATATGGAAAAATCATTTAGTGAAAGTTACAAAAAGGCAGGCGTAGACATAACAGCAGGTTATAAAGCTGTAGAACTTATGCAAGAACATATCAAAAAGACAATAACTAGTGGTGTTTTGTCTGGAATAGGTGGTTTTGGCGGTTTGTTCGAACTTGACATTACTGGAATTAAGAAACCAGTATTAGTTAGTGGAACAGATGGCGTCGGCACTAAATTAAAACTAGCTTTTCTACTTAATAAGCACGATACAATTGGAATTGATTGTGTTGCGATGTGTGTTAATGATATTATTTGTTGTGGGGCAAAACCATTATTTTTCTTAGATTATATTGCAGTAGGCAAAAATTTTCCAGAAAAAATAGCTCAAATAGTAAGTGGAGTAGCTGATGGTTGCGTAATGGCAGGTAGTAGTTTAATCGGCGGGGAAACTGCCGAAATGCCAGATTTTTATGACATTGAAGAATACGATTTGGCAGGCTTTGCGGTAGGAGTAGTTGATAAAGATAAAATACTTGATAACACAAAGGTTGTTGAAGGTGATGTCATTATTGCTTTGCCTTCAAGCGGAGTGCATAGTAATGGTTTTTCACTAGTTAGAAAGGTGTTTGATGTGGAAAACAAATCTTTAGATAGACATTTTGATATTCTTGGCGATAAAACTTTAGGGGAAGCATTACTTATGCCTACCAAAATTTATGTAAAACCTATGTTGGCTTTATTTGAAAATGTAGAAGTAAAGGCAGTATCTCATATTACCGGTGGCGGATTCTATGAAAATATTCCTAGAAGTTTGCCAAAGGGTTATGGCGCAAAAATTAATAGAAAAAGTGTAAAGGTTTTACCTATTTTTGAGTTATTAGCGAAAGAAGGCAATATTTGTGAAAGAGATATGTTTAATACTTTCAATATGGGTGTTGGTATGTCTGTGGTTGTTGCTAGTGCCGATGCAAATAAGGCTTTACAAATATTACAAGAAGCAGGCGAAGATGCTTACATTATTGGTGAAGTTGTTAAAGAATCTGGAGTTCAAATAATATAAAGGATACTTAATTTAATGGAAAAGGTAAAGTTGGCGGTTTTGGTATCGGGTGGTGGAACAAATTTACAAGCTATTTTAGATGCTCAAAATAATGGAATAATAACTGATGCTAAAGTAAAGATAGTAATTAGTAATAATAGTGATGCGTATGCTCTTATTAGGGCTAAAAAATTTGGTGTGGATACTAGAGTTATCGAAAAGAAAGGTATTTCACAAGAAAAATTTGAAAGCGAAATCATTAGTTTACTACAAAATTATGGAATAGACCTTATTATCTTAGCTGGTTTTATGTGTATTCTTAGTGAAAACTTTACTTCAAAATATAAAGAAAGAATAATAAATGTACACCCATCATTAATTCCAAAATTTTGTGGGAAAGGTTTTTATGGATTAAAAGTACATCAAGCAGTGTTAGAAAGTGGAGATAAAGAAACTGGTGCAACTGTACATTTTGTAAATGAGATTCCAGACGGTGGAAAAATAATAGCACAAGAAAAAGTACAAGTTATAGAGGGGGATACCCCGGAAACACTACAGAAAAGAGTTATGGAAAAAGTGGAATGGAAGATATTGCCAAGAGCAATACAATTAGTCGCAAAAAAAATTAAAGGAGAACTAGTATGAAAAGGTACAAAATTTATGATTTAGGTAGTCTTTTGCAAGAAAACGAGTATCCTGGTAGAGGTATAGTCGTTGGTCAAAGTCAAGATGGTAAAAATGCAGTTTTTGCATATTTTATTATGGGCAGAAGTGATAACAGTCGCAATAGAATTTTTGTAGAAAAAAATGATGAAGTTGTTATTAATCCATTTGATGAAAGCAAGGTTGAAGACCCTTCACTTATTATCTATTCACCGATAAAAAGACACGATAGTAGCGAATGGATAGTTACTAATGGCGACCAAACAGAAACCATTTTTAACGGATTGGAAAACGGATTAAGTTTTGAGAAAGCACTTGAAAGTCGTCGTTTTGAACCAGATGCACCTAATCTTACACCAAGAATAAGTGCTCTTCTTACTTTTTTCCACGGTAGTTTTAAGTATAAAATGAATATTCTAAAAAGTGGTGATGTAGAAGGTACTATTTGTAACAGATTTAATTATGCTTATCATCCTATTAATGGTTTAGGCCATTTTATTCACACTTATAAATTTAATGGTAATCCATTGCCTGCTTTTGAAGGCGAACCTGTAAGAGTAGAAATACCTAATGATATTGATGAATTTGGTGATTGCATATGGACGAAATTAAACTGCAAAAACAGAATATCACTAAGCATTAATTATATTTCATTAGAAGACGGAACAAGGAAAAGCATAATTTATAATAAAAATAGATAGTAAATTCTTAGGAGGAATAATGAAGGAATTCGAATTAAAATACGGTTGTAATCCAAACCAAAAAAATGCCAAAATTTTTATGAATAACGGCAATGATTTGCCTATTGAAATACTAAACGGAAGACCTGGTTATATAAATTTTATGGACGCATTTAATAGCTGGCAATTAGTAAAGGAATTAGCCATTGCAACAAAAATGCCTTGTGCTGCTAGTTTTAAGCACGTTAGTCCAACTTCTGCGGCTGTAGGTTTGCCCTTAAGCGATACAATTAAAAAGGTTTGTTTTGTAGATGATATTAAAAATCTTGACGATTCACCAATAGCTTGTGCCTATGCAAGAGCAAGAGGTACAGATAGAATGTCTTCTTTTGGTGATTGGATTGCATTAAGTGAAAAGTGTGATGTAATAACAGCAAATATAATTTCCAGAGAAGTAAGTGACGGAATTATTGCTCCTGACTATGAACCTGAAGCACTAGAAATATTGAAAGCTAAAAGAAAAGGTACTTACAATGTTGTAAAAATAGACCCTAATTATATTCCAGAAGAAATGGAATCTAAAATGGTTTTTGGAATAACATTTTCACAACAACGCAACAACTGTATAACTGATAAAAAACTATTAGAAGAAGTAGTTACGAAGAAAAAAGATATACCTGAATTATCAAAAATTGATTTGATAATTGCACTAATTACTCTTAAATATACACAATCAAATTCTGTTTGTTATGCTCAAGGCGGTCAAGCAATAGGCGTAGGTGCAGGACAACAAAGTCGTATTCATTGTACTAGACTTGCAGGACAAAAAGCTGACTTGTGGCAACTAAGACAATCAGATAGGGTACTCAAACTCGATTATTTAGATACTATGAGTAGACCTGATAGAAACAATTTAATAGATATTTATCTATCCGATGATAGTCAAGAAATAATTGGTGATGGAGTTTGGGATAAGTATTTTAAGACACAACCTGAAGAATTTACTAGAGAACAAAAGAAAGAATATTTGTCTAAAGTAAGTGGTGTAGCATTAGCTAGTGATGCTTTCTTCCCATTTGATGACAATATAGTTCGTGCAGCAAAATCTGGTGTTAGTTATATTGCACAACCAGGCGGTTCGATAAGAGATAATATAGTTATTGCTAAGTGTGATGAATTAGATATTGCAATGGCATTAACTCATAATAGATTGTTCCATCATTAAGAATAGAGGTAAAAAAATTATGAATATTATGGTAATTGGTAGCGGTGGTAGAGAACACGCAATAATTACAGCACTAAAGAAAAATAGTAAAGTAAAGCATATTTTTGCGTTGCCAGGTAATGGTGGAATAGCTAGCATAGCTAAATGCGTTCCAATAGGTGCTACTGAAATTGATAAACAAATTGAGTTTGCGAAGAAAAACAAAATTGATTTTGCGGTGGTTATTCCAGATGACCCACTAGTTTTGGGTGCTGTTGATGCTTTAGAAAAAGCAGGGATTCCTTGTTTTGGACCAAATAAAAATGCGGCAATTATTGAAGGCAGTAAAGCATTCAGTAAAGCATTGATGAAAAAATATAATATCCCTACTGCTGATTATGAAGTTTTTGAAAATAGTAAAGATGCTATTAATTATCTTAATCATTATTCAAAAATGCCTGTAGTTATTAAAGCGGATGGCTTAGCACTTGGAAAGGGAGTTATTATTGCTCAAAGTAAAGAAGAAGCATTAAATGCAGTAGTCAGTATTATGGAAGAACACAAGTTTGGTATTAGTGGAAATCAAATTGTTATTGAAGAATTTTTAGATGGTGTAGAAATATCCGTGCTAAGTTTTACTGATGGTAAAACTATTGTGCCAATGATATCGTCTATGGACCATAAAAGGGCGCTTGATAATGACGAAGGACTTAATACCGGCGGTATGGGCACGGTTGCACCTAATCCTTTTTATACAGATGAAATTGCAAAAGAATGTCAAGAAAAAATTTACAAACCTACAATTGATGCTATGAATAAAGAGGGGCGTACTTTTAAGGGATGTTTGTACTTTGGTTTGATACTAACTAGTGATGGAATTAGGGTAATAGAATATAATTGTCGTTTTGGCGACCCTGAAACTCAAGTCGTATTGCCACTACTAGAAAGTGATTTATTAGATATTATGATAGCTACGCAAAATGGCACACTTACTAAAGATATGGTTAGATTCGGTAGTGATAGTGCTTGCTGTGTAATAATGGCATCAAAAGGATATCCTGTAGCCTATAGTAAAGGTTATAAAATAAATATTCCAAAAAATTTAAGTTCGGAAATTTATTTTGCTGGGGCTAAATTAGATGCAAACAATGATTTGATAACTTCAGGTGGTAGAGTGCTTGGTGTTGTCGCAAAATCAAATAGCTTATACAGTGCTATAGTAAAGGCTTATGAAGATGTGCAAAAAGTAAGTTTTGATAATTCCTATAATCGTAACGATATAGGGAAAAAAGCTTTGCAAAAGAAAATTTCTTTATAGAAAATAGAAAAACAAGACCTAAATTTTTAGGAGGTAGGATAAATTAATTATGGTATATAGATTATTTGTGGAAAAAAAACTATGTTTCGGGGAAGAAGCGAAATCATTATTTAGTGATTTGGTTAAACTTTTACAAATTAATGAGTTGGAAAGTTTGCGAGTAGTGAATCGCTATGATGTAGAAAATATTGATTTAGCAACTTATGAAAAAGCAAAAAATACTATTTTATCCGAGCCACAAGTAGATTGTGTTTATGATACACTCGATACAAGCGGTGCAAGATATGTTTTTGCAGTAGAATATTTACCAGGGCAATTTGACCAAAGAGCGGATAGTGCTAGTCAATGTATCCAACTTATGTCTCAAGGAGAAAAACCGATTGTCCGCAGTGCAAAGGTATTTGCATTGTATGGTAAAAAAATAAGTGATGAGCAAATAGAAGAAATAAAAAAGTATGTTATTAATCCAGTAGAGGCAAGAGAAGCAAAACTTGATACGGTAGATACTTTAGTTACCAAATATGATGTACCTAATAAGGTTGTTATTTTAGATGGTTTTTGTAAATTAGATAAAAATGGGCTAGCTAAATTTGTCAGTGATTATGGTTTGGCTATGGATAATGATGATATTATGGTATGTCAAAATTATTTTATATCCGAAAATCGTGACCCTAGTATTACTGAAATAAAAATGTTAGATACATATTGGTCAGACCATTGTAGACATACTACATTTTTGACAACAATTGATAATGCTAAGTTTGACAGCGAGTTGTTGCAAGATACATTTAATGAATATTTAGATGCAAGAAAAGAAATAAATCGTACAAAGCCTATTAATTTAATGGATTTAGGAACAATAGTAGCAAAATTACTAAAAAAACAAGGCAAAATGCCATTATTAGATGAATCCGAAGAAATTAATGCTTGTACCGTAAAAATGAAAATTAAAGTGGATAATAAAGATGAAGATTGGCTTTTATTATTTAAGAATGAAACGCATAATCACCCTACAGAAATAGAGCCTTTTGGTGGCGCTGCTACTTGTATAGGCGGTTCTATTCGTGATCCACTTTCGGGTCGTGCTTATGTATATTCGGCTATGAGAATAACCGGTGCGGGTAATCCTTTATTACCAGTAGATAAAACAATGAAAGGTAAATTACCACAAAGAAAGTTGGTAACTACAGCGGCTAATGGCTATTCTTCTTATGGCAATCAAATTGGACTTGCTACAGGGCAAGTTGATGAAATTTATCATAGCGGTTATGTAGCAAAAAGAATGGAAATTGGTGCAGTTGTCGGCGCAACACCAGAAAATCATGTAGTAAGAATTTGTCCTATTGATGGAGATATCGTTATTCTATTAGGCGGTAAGACAGGTAGAGATGGTTGTGGCGGTGCTACAGGGTCTTCTAAATCACATAGTATAGATTCTTTAGACAAATGCGGTGCTGAAGTTCAAAAAGGTAACGCACCTGAAGAAAGAAAGTTGCAAAGATTATTCCGCAATAAAGATGCCTCATTACTAATAAAAAGATGTAACGATTTTGGTGCGGGTGGTGTTTCTGTTGCTATCGGAGAATTAGCCGATGGTATCATAATTGACCTTGATAAAGTGCCGAAAAAGTACGAAGGACTTGATGGTACGGAATTAGCAATTAGTGAATCACAAGAGCGTATGGCAGTAGTCGTTGCTAAAGAAAATGTAGAAAAATTTGTGGAATTTGCAAATAAAGAGAATTTGG
>Ga0172378_10000464_pt1 | contig 35596 bp, 32 predicted proteins | sample GrowelOW332metaG_FD_119755 | JGI IMG/M metagenome (GOLD analysis project Ga0172378, IMG submission 119755) | Groundwater microbial communities from an aquifer near a municipal landfill in Southern Ontario, Canada - Pumphouse #3_1 metaG | ecosystem: Environmental > Aquatic > Deep subsurface >...
ATGGCAATGCAGGTCGGAATATCACGTGTCTCAATGCGTAAGTACTTGGAATTCATGAAAGAAATTGCTGTTTTAAAGCTGGAACTTATTTATGGAACAATTGGCAGGCCGGTATATAAATATCGTGCTACGGGTCTGGGAAGCCAAATTATTGTTCGTTATTTTTAAAAAGGAATACGATTCTATTTGTGTAAAAACCAACGCTGTCAAATGAAACCTTTCTATAAAAAAGGTTTCATTTGACAGCGTTACTTTTTATTTACAATAACTTTAGTTACAAAATAGTTTAAAAACTCATAAAATATAGACATATTCTAAATAAAACGTTATTTTAAAGGTACGTTAATTGATTTTCAAAGGAGAGCGATTGATAGACGATAACAATAGTTTGGTAAGCGCGGGGTACTAATTCTAAATTATTGGAGGTGCAAGACTTGGGTGAAACATTGAATAAGATAAAAGAGATGCAGGAAAGAACAGAAAAAATAATAATGGGTGGTGGAGCAAAAAAAATTCAAAAACAACATGATGCCGGAAAATTGACAGCACGTGAACGGATTGAAAAACTTATGGACACAAATTCGTTTGTTGAATTGGATCGATTTGTCACGCATCGCTGTACAAATTTTGGCATGGAAAAGAAAGAGATACCAGGGGAAGGCGTTGTAACTGGTTATGGGACCGTTGAGGGACGGCTGGTTTATGTATATGCACAGGATTTTACGGTGGTTGGTGGATCGTTAGGTGAAATGCATGCGGCAAAAATTTGCAAGGTACTTGATATGGCAATGAAAATGGGTGCACCTGTTATTGGTATAAACGATTCAGGTGGAGCTCGGATCCAGGAAGCCGTAGATGCTCTATCGGGTTATGGAAAAATCTTTTACAGAAACACGTTGGCTTCGGGTGTGATCCCACAGATATCGGCAATTATGGGGCCTTGTGCAGGCGGGGCGGTGTATTCACCGGCTTTGACAGATTTTGTTTATATGGTTCATAATACCAGCCAAATGTTTATTACAGGACCACAGGTGATTAAGGCAGTTACAGGCGAAGAAGTTAGTGCAGAAGAGCTGGGTGGGGCAATGTCACATAATTCTCAGTCGGGAGTTGCTCATTTTGTTGCTGCAAACGATGAGGATTGTTTGCAGCAGATTCGCAGACTTCTTAGCTTTTTACCAAGTAATAATTTAGAAAATCCTCCGGTAATGGATACGGGCGATGATCCATTACGCGTGGAAGAATCACTGAATACAATTATTCCGGACAGCTCAAACCAGGCGTATGACATGAAAGAAATTATCGCGAAGGTTGTTGATATTGGAGATTATTATGAAGTACAGCCTTATTATGCACCCAATATCATTACAGCATTTGCCCGGTTGGATGGTCAGACTATCGGTATTATAGCAAATCAGCCAAAAGTAATGGCAGGATCATTAGATATCAATGCCTCAGATAAAGCTTCCCGATTTATTCGTTTTTGTGATGCATTCAACATTTCGATCTGTAATTTTGTGGATGTCCCGGGATTTCTGCCGGGAACGAATCAAGAGTTTGGCGGTATTATCCGTCATGGGGCAAAATTATTGTATGCGTATTCAGAAGCGTCTGTTCCTAAAGTTACCGTGGTCGTACGTAAGGCCTATGGCGGTTCTTATTTAGCGATGTGTTCACGGGATTTAGGTGCTGATCAGGTTATTGCCTGGCCGACGGCTGAAATCGCTGTAATGGGACCTGCTGGTGCAGCAAATATCATCTTTAAAAAAGACCCGGATATAGCGGAAAAAACAAAAGAATATGTACAGAATTTTGCTACACCTTATCAAGCAGCCAAACGCGGTTTTGTTGATATGGTGATTGAACCAAAAGAAACAAGACCCATATTGATTAACGCTTTCAATATGCTCGCTTTAAAACGTGAAGGACGGCCGGCAAAGCGCCATGGCAATATTCCTTTATGATTTTTCGAGGGTTGTAAGGATAAAAGTAATTATTAAAATGAGGTGAGAAATATGGATCAACCAGTAACAACGAATCCAATCATAATTATGATGATTAATATGACGGTTGTATTTGCAGTGCTGTGGGGATTGAGCTTACTTGTTCGTCTGATTTATATTATAGATCCAACAAGAAATCATAAGGCGGAGCAGGAAGCACTGGCACAAAAAAAAAATGCAGTGATTGACGAAACCAGTATAGCTGCACTGGCTGGCACAGATATGGAACCAGCAGCTAAAACAGATGAAGAAACCTTTATATTGATTGCAGCGGCAATTGCAGCGTACGGATATAAGCCGTCGCAAATCATTTCGATTCGTCCGATGGCAAATAAAGTATGGATGCAGGCAGGCCGTATGGAATCCGTTCAAAACAGAAAGAGCATGTTTTAAAAAAGTAAGGAAAAGTTTATTTTAGGAGGAATATCAAATGGAAAAATTCAAAATAACGTTAGATGGTGTGACACATGAAGTAGAAGTTGAAAAAGTAGGCGCTTCTTCAGCAAGACAAGTATCAACCCCCACAGCTGCAGCCGTGGCAGTAAGCAGTACACCAGTGCTGAAGGCTTCAGCTCCCGTAAAAAAAGCAATAGCAGTTCCGGCGGGTGCTAAACCAATTAAGGCACCTATGCCAGGGAAGATTTTATCAGTCAGTGCAACCGTAGGACAAGTTGTTAAAAGCGGGGATGTTTTAGCCATATTAGAAGCGATGAAAATGGCAAATGAAATTATGGCGCCGACAGATGGCAAGGTAATAGAAATTAATGCGACAGTTGGACAGGCAGTCAGTACGGGTGATGTTCTAATTGTAATGGAATAAGTAAAAAATGTAAGGAGGGGAATAAGATGGAGGTACTTAGTGCTTTTTCAGTAGCGCTGCAGGCAGTCTGGGCTGATAGTGGTTTTACTGGCTTTACTGGCGGCAATGCAATTATGATTTTGGTTGGTTTGGGGTTGCTGTATTTAGCTTTTGGCAAAGGGTTTGAACCCTTGTTGTTATCGCCAATTGCTTTTGGCTGTATATTAGCAAATTTTCCTAAGACTGGTTTTATCGAAGATCCCGGAGTAATGCAAGCTATTATGTATGGAATCAATAATGAAATATTCCCACCATTGATTTTTCTTGGTGTTGGTGCGATGACGGATTTTGGACCGCTTATTGCAAATCCTTCAACGTTATTGCTGGGAGCAGGTGCTCAGTTTGGAGTGTTTGCTTGTTTAATTGGGGCTATGCTGTTAGGGTTTAATGTGCAGGAAGCTGCTGCCATTGGAATTATCGGCGGCGCCGATGGTCCGACAGCAATCTACCTTACGATTAAACTGGCACCGCATCTTCTGGGAGCAATTGCTGTGGCAGCATATTCGTACATGTCATTAGTTCCCTTGATTCAGCCACCGGTAATGAAACTTTTGACAACGAAAAAAGAACGTGAAATTGTTATGGACCAGCTGCGTCCGGTTTCGAAATTTGAAAAACTTGTTTTTCCGGTAATGACAACAATTGTTATCAGTCTTTTACTTCCACCAATCGCATCTCTTATGGGTATGCTCATGCTGGGAAACTTATTCCGTGAATCGGGTGTGACAGATCGTTTATCTGATACCGCACAAAATTCATTAATTAATATTGTTACGATTTTCTTGGCGACGGGTACGGGACTTACCATGTCAGCAGAAAGTTTTCTAAACTTGAAAACAATTGAAATTATAGTTCTTGGGTTATTTGCCTTTATTGTTGGTACCGCGAGTGGGGTGTTGCTTGGCAAACTCCAGTGCTATTTATCGGGCGGCAAAGTCAATCCGCTGATTGGTTCGGCCGGAGTATCCGCTGTTCCGATGGCAGCTCGTGTTAGTCAGATCGTTGGTCAAAAAGCAAATCCGGGCAACTACCTTCTCATGCATGCAATGGGACCCAATGTAGCTGGTGTTATTGGTACAGCAGTTGCAGCTGGTACAATGCTGGCAATGTTAAAATGATTATTTTTAAATTTAGTAAAAGGAGGTAAATTCTATGTCACCTGCTGTCATTACTTTAATTGTTTTAGGCGTTGTAGCGTTGCTTTTTGTTACGGAGATTATCCCTTTGGCAATAACTGCTATGGGAGGCGCCATTGTTTTAGGAATGCTTGGAATCATTCCGATGAAAGAAGTTTTTTCAGGGTTATCAAATTCAACTGTTGTTTTATTTGCTGGTATGTTTGTAATCGGAGCTTCGATGTTTCATACGGGGCTTGCCCAGAAACTAGGCGAAACAGTTGTGCGTATTGCCGGAAAAAGTGAAAATGGGTTAATGGCTGGAACGATGATTATTGCAGCACTCATTTCATCCGTATCTTCCAATACAGGAACGACAGCGGCGTTAATGCCGGTTATCATTGGGATTTGTTCGGTGGCGAAGATACCAGCATCACGTCAATTGATGCCTTTGGCCTTTGGAGCTGGCTTAGGCGGCATCATTACGTTAGTTGGAACGCCACCAAACATTATTGCTGCAGGGTCTTTAAAAGCGGCCGGGTTTGAGTCCTTTGGATTTTTTGAATTTGCCTGGATTGGTATCCCGCTTACAATTGCAGGTATTTTATATATGCTGTTTATCGGAAAATATCTTTTACCAAAGGCTGAAGTGTCTGCGGATATAGAGATTGACGCAGAAGCTGCTGAGGAGGCAAAAGCAGGAACTTCGGATCCATCAAAAATGTGGATTACAGCAGTTACACTGATCGGTGTTGTTATTGCAATGGCACTTGATCTTCCTCAGTTCCCTTTGCAAGTTGCAGCAATTACAGGCGCGATTATATTGGTACTCACAAAATGCCTGAGTGAAAAACAAGCCTATACGGGGATTGACTGGGTAACGATTTTTCTGTTTGCTGGTATGATGCCGATTGCTATGGCTATGGATAAAAGTGGTGCCGGTAAATTGATCGCAGATCAGGTCGTCAGTATTTTGGGCGGCAATCCAAGTCCGTTGATGGTGACGTCGGTATTGTTTGCTCTTTCGTGTGGATTAACACAGTTTATGTCCAATACGGCATCAACAGCACTGCTTGCCCCTATTGGTATTTCAATTGCGCAAAGCTTAGGTGCAAGTCCTCATGCCGTGCTTATGGCGATTGCGGTTGCTGCTTCCTGTGCGTTTGCAACACCTGTTGGTACACCGCCGAACACACTGGTATTGGGACCTGGAAATTATAAGTTTATGGATTATGTAAAAGCAGGGTCGGGTTTAGTTTTTGTCTGCTTTATTGTATCCATTATTATTATTCCGATGGTATGGCCATTTTTCCCTAAATAAGATAAGATAATAAGAGATGCGGGGTAAATTGAAATTTACCTCGCATTGATATTTAAACAAAGTTAACACAGGTGGTGAAATCATGAATCAATATGTAGAAGAATCCGGGTATAGTAAAGAAAAATTGATCTGGATGTGGCTGGCAGTTCTTGGGCTCCTCATATGGTCGGGGTTTGTAGTGAAAGCAGCTTTTGGCAGTCATTTAAATTTAGCAGCAGTAGCCTATATCTTCTTGTTTTCCGGTCTGCTGGTTTGGCGGTATGGCATTTCATATACGTATGTTTTAACGGATAAAGATTTGCGGATTCATAGCAAAATTTTAGGATTTTCACGGCAATATACAGTTCCATTGGGTGCTGTTGAAGTTTATTCTGATCACTATATAAGGCGGTTCTTTTATCGTACGGGTATTTCGTGTTATCGCTATCATTATTGTTCAGGCGATAAGCATGCTGTTCGTATTGTGGTTTTTTGCATTGATGGCAAAAAAAATGCGGTTTTATTTAAAGTTGGTGATGCATTTATGAATCAAATACAACGATTGTTACCGAATAAATGTCTGGATACAAAAGGTTTGTAAATGTAAGGAGAAAGGTGGCATCATCATGACAGAGTCAGAACAGGCTGTGAGGATTATACTGTCTTTTGTAAATGCTTTATTGATTATATATATAACGGCTAAGATTTTGGGGGATGAACGTAAGACCGCGTGGTTTAGAAAAAGAACAAAATCTAATGTTTTTACACGTCGCGGCTTTTTAGGTGATTCTTGTAATTTTGGTGTTCCAAAAAAATGGCAGGGCTTTGCTGTTGCTTTTTGGTTGTTTGGCAGTATAGGGTTTTTGAGTTATCTGGTGATTTTTATTATATAGTTTTATCGAAATTTTTGATTAAATAATGTAGTATTGTAAATTGAAAAACAGCATATGCAGTGAAATCAATATATGTATTTGATAAAGACAGCAGCGCTTGATGCTTACGAATAGTATTCTCAAGGGAACTATACCACTTTAAAGTGCGTACTTTTTTTTGCAGCGGACAGTAGCTATAATAAGGATGTAAAGAGATTGGTGCGCACCGGAAAAGTATGATAAAAAGAAGGTATAAAAATGAAAGAAGTTGTTACATTTTTGCAGGAAAATCCTGTACAGTTTTTAGCTACGGTTGGTCGTGATGGAAAGGCAAAGTGCCGTCCGTTTATGTTTGCACTGGAGCGGGAGCGGAAACTCTGGTTCTGTACGAATAATCAGAAAGATGTCTACAAGGATATGCAGAAAAATCCGTATATAGAAGTATCTGTGTCCAGCCCTCAATACGCGTGGATTCGTCTGAATGGCAAAGCGACTTTTGTCAATCAAATGGAAGTAAAAAAGGCTTGTATTGAAGAAATTCCTCTTGTGAAAAAGCTTTACAAGACAGCAGATAATCCAATTTTTGAAGTGTTTTATCTGGCAGATGCGAAAGCCGTTCTTGCTGACTTTATGGGCAATCCACCAAAGCAATATACATTATAAAAAAATACAGGATAATAAAATATAGGATAATAAAAAGAACACTGCTTTCGTTAATTTAGATGGAGTGGTAATCTGATAGGGTATAGATAAACCTGTCTCGAAGAAATCGAGGCAGGTTTATTTGTCTTATGTATATAGTTCAGGTCTTCGGTCGCCAAAGACATTGATGGAGTTACGAATCTGGCTGCGGATGGCAAGCTTGAGATTTGCATGAAGAATCGTCTTATCTGCATTGGCACTGCTAAGAATCTCGCCCCAGGGATCGAAAATGACGGAGTGACCGCCAAGATGAAAAGTATTGTCAAGAATACCAGACCCATTGGCGGCAACGATAAAAAGCTGGTTTTCAATGGCGCGGGCCCGGGTAAGTGTCTGCCAGTGCATAAGTCGTTCGATTGGCCAGGCTGCGGGAACAAAAAGAATAGCGATATCATCAAGTGCAAGCTTGCGGACAAGCTCAGGAAAGCGCAGGTCGTAGCAAATGACAGAAGCACACTTTACACCATCAAGTGTATAGGTGTGTGTTGTGTCTCCCGGCGTGAAGTCTTCTTTTTCACCTGACGGAGAAAAAAGATGTGTTTTGTGGTAGGTTGAAATAAGTGTACCTGTTCGGTCAAAGATATAGTTTGTATTGTAGACATGCTCGCCAATACGGTTGGCAATAGAGCCGCCGACAATATTGACCTGATATTTACTGGCAAGACTGCCAAGCAGTTTGCGTGTTTCAATTCCATCGGAGTCAGCATAATTTATGACAGGTTTTGGATAAAAGCCAACATTCCAAAGCTCAGGCAAAAGAACAACATCAGGACGCTTTGACATGGCATCTTCGAACATAGAATAAAGGGTAGCTGTATTGGCGCTGAAATCGCCAAGAATTATTTGCATTTGTAAAACGGATACTTTCATAACTGCACCTCATAAAATGATAGATTGTTCTATACATCGTGCCCTGTTTTGTACTAAAATAGAAATAGACAAAAATATTGAGGCGGGTGAATAACAGATGGATAGAATACAATATGATGTTGGAGATATTGTCAAAATGAAAAAGCAGCATCCTTGCGGGAGTGATCTCTGGGAAATTCTTCGTACGGGTATGGATTTTGGTATAAAATGCAAGGGCTGCGGGCGCTTTGTCATGCTGCCGCGTCCGAAATTTGAGAAAATGGCAAAAGCCATCGTGGAAAAGAACGAACAAACAGACTAAACTTCGTTTATTATACCATGTATATAGTAAAGATGAAATTCGATATCGTTAAGTCTTTTTTTGCTTTTAAGTAAAGATATAGTAAAAAAACAAAAATTCATGGGGATGAGAGAAAAATAATTGGCAAAAGGAAAATTTTGTACGTTGACAAGCAGAGGATGCTCACATATAATTACGTTGTAAGCATAAAGCAGTTACAAGCGGAAGCGTGTAGCAGTTTATTAATTGAATAACAAAGCAGATACAGGACTGGCGGAAATTGTGGGTCACCACAGGGGACTGTATCGCTCAAAGCCGGCCGCCTGGGCAGAAATACATTTGCTCAGGCGGCTTTTTGTCGTTTTCTGGTAAAATGTGTTTTTCAAAAACAAATGATGTTTATAGTTTTGAGGAGGATGCAGCATGAATGAAAATTGGCAGGGGTTTAAAAGTGGGAACTGGCAGGGCGAAATTGATGTACGGGAGTTTATTCAGAAAAACTATGTTCCATATGATGGAGATGACGCTTTTCTCGTGGAGCCGACGAATCGCACGAAGGCCGTATGGGAAAAGTGCAGAGAACTGCTCACTCGGGAAAATGATAAGGGCGGAGTACTTGATGTGGATACAGAAGTCGTATCGACAACGATATCGCATAGGCCGGGGTATATTGATAAAGAGAACGAAGTTATTTTCGGACTGCAGACAGAGCAGCCTTTAACGCGTGGTGTTATCGTAAATGGCGGACTGCGCATGGCGGAGCAGGCTTGTGAAGAGTATGGTTACAAACTTAGCGATGAAATTACGGAAATTTATTCGAAGCATGTAAAGACGCATAACGATGTTGTGTTTTCCTTATACACACCGGAAATGCGTAAGGCACGTTCGCTTGGACTTTTGACGGGGCTGCCGGATTCCTATGGCCGCGGTCGTATTATTGGCGATTACCGTCGTATTGCACTGTATGGTCTGGATGCTCTTATCAAGCAAAAGCAGCAGGATAAGGAGGAACTATTCGGATCACCGATGTTTGAAGAAACGGTTCGTGATCGTGATGAGGTCGCTCAGCAGATCAAAGCACTCAAAGATCTCAAGCAAATGGCAGCAAGCTATGGATTTGATATTAGCCAGCCAGCGAAGGATATGAAAGAAGCTGTTCAGTGGATTTACTTTGGCTATCTTGCTTCGGTAAAAGAACAGAATGGAGCAGCAATGTCTATTGGCCGGGTATCAACGTTCCTTGACATCTATAGCAATCGTGATCTGGCGAAGGGAACGCTTACAGAAGAGGGTGTTCAGGAAATCATAGATCAGTTTGTCATTAAGCTGCGTCTTGTTCGCATGCTGCGTACTCCGCAGTACAATGAGCTTTTTGCCGGTGATCCGATCTGGGTCACGGAATCTATCGGTGGTATTGGCGAAGATGGTCGTTCGCTTGTTACGAAGAACTCTTATCGTATGCTGCATACGCTTTACAATCTTGGTCCGGCACCGGAACCTAATATGACGGTGCTCTGGTCGAAAAGGCTGCCGGAAAATTTCAAGCGGTTTGCAGCAAAGGTATCCGTAAAGACAAGCGCAATCCAGTATGAAAATGATGAGGTTATGCGTCCGGCGTATGGTGATGATTATGGGATTACGTGCTGTGTATCAGCAATGAAGCTCGGCAAAATGATGCAGTTCTTTGGCGCACGGGCTAATCTCGCCAAGTCGCTTTTGCTTGCAATTAATGGCGGCAGGGATGAAAAGACGAACAAGCAGCTGGCACCGCAGATGCCGTTGCCGACAGAAGATATTCTTGATTATGCAGATGTTCGCAAAAAGTACTCACAGGTGCTTGCATGGCTTGCCGGACTCTATGTCAATACAATGAACGTTATTCATTATTCCCATGACCGTCATGCTTATGAAGCTGGTCAGATGGCCTTGCATGATAGCAAAATCGAGCGTCTCATGGCTTTTGGCGTTGCGGGACTTTCCGTAGCGATTGACTCTTTGAGTGCAATTAAATATGCAAAAGTAAAGCCAGTTCGCAATGAAGCGGGTGTTGCAACCGATTTCATTGTAGAAGGTGATTTTCCGAAATATGGTAATAATGATCCGCGTGTCGACTATCTCGCTAAGGAAATTACACACGAATTTATTACGGAGCTTCGCAAGCATCCGGCCTATCGTGGTGCAACGCATACGCTGTCGATTCTTACAATTACGTCAAATGTCATGTATGGACAGAAGACGGGTACAACACCGGACGGCCGTAAGATTGGTGAACCGCTTGCGCCAGGAGCAAATCCTATGCATGGGCGGGATACTTCTGGTGCACTTGCAGCCATGAAGTCGATTGCAAATATCGCTTATGATGACTGTCGTGACGGGATTTCTTACACTTTTTCCATCGTGCCGGGAGCCCTTGGCAAGACAGACGATATCCGCGTGAATAATCTCGCAGCGATGCTGGATGGCTACTCTGGTTATATGGCACACCATATTAATATTAACGTTCTGGATCGTTCTGTGCTTGAAGATGCCATGAAGCATCCGGAAAACTATCCGCAGCTTACGATTCGCGTCTCAGGCTATGCTGTTAACTTTATTAAGCTTGATCGTGCACACCAGCTTGAGGTTATCAGTCGTACATTCTACGAAGCCGTCTAATATAAAAAAGGCTGATAAAGGATGTGAGTAAGTATATGAAGGGTTATTATCATTCGAAGGAAACCTTTGGCACGGTTGATGGTGCGGGTATTCGTTATGTGCTTTTTCTTGCCGGCTGTGGTCTGGGTTGTGCGTTTTGCCACAATCCGGATACCTGGGGGCAGGGGATAAAGACGATTGATAGTGCGGATGTACTGAAGGATGTTAATGAATATCGCGGTTTCTACGAGACATCAGGCGGAGGAATCACTGTCAGTGGTGGTGAGCCGCTTTTGCAGCCGGAGTTTGTTGCAGAAGTTTTTCGTATTTGCCAGGCGGATGGTATTTCTACGACACTTGATACAGCAGGCTACTGTAGGGCGGAAGCCCTGCTGCAGGTGCTGCCTTATACAGATCATGTGCTTTTTTCACTCAAGGCGGCAAGTGCGCGCCTTCATAAATACCTTACACTGGTGGATTCCAATGAAGATATTTTGCGGAATTTGCGCTATATTGCAAGCCGCAAGTCTGTTACACTCAGGTATGTTGTAATCCCGGGTGTAAGTGATACAGAAAGTGAGATCACGCTGCTTATTGATTTGCTCCGTTCAGTCAAGGCACGCGAACTTAAAGTTGATCTTTTGCCATATCATGTTATGGGTGTCTATAAATGGGAAGAACTTGGCCTGGAGTATCGACTGGAGGGTATTCCTCCGGCAAGTACGGAAAATGTCAGCCGGGTCAAAGAAAAGTTGCAAAGGGCAGGAATCTTTCCTGCCTATACAGAATAACAAATACATGTAAAAGAGGCAGTCGCTTCGGCGGTTGTCTTTTTTTTTGGAAAAATGGGGAAGGAACGAAAAGCTATGATCAGAATAAAACCAGTGACAAGCCTGTCTTTTAAAAAAAACAGAAAACTTGCGGGGGGGGTTGGTTTAGCAGCATTGCTGATTTCACTGTCGATTGTTTATTGTCTGACGGTTTCCCGCTATGATAAAGGACGAAACACGGCACAGTTTATTGTCTCGGAAGAGGCCAGAAAAATGCAGCATGTGATGGAGTCAATTGTTCGCAGAACGCAGATTGTGGAAATGATTGTGGTGAAGCAAAATGGACGTGCAGATAATTTCAAGGAGTTTGCCGGTAATCTTTATGAACCCGATGTTGTAAAAAGTATTCAGCTGGCGCCAAAAGGGATTGGACAGTTTTTTTATCCGGCAGACAGCTATGAGAGCAGTACTGGCGAGGATTTTCGTGGTGTTGATTTTTTAAATAACAGCAAATGGAGTGATGCGGCAAGACATGCGCAGAACACGGGTAATATGATTATGGTCGGGCCCGAGGGATCAAAGGGGAAAGATCAAAGCCTTGTTGCAGTGCGGCCAATTTATTTAAAGGATGCACAGGGAAAAAATAATTTTTGGGGATTTACGATGCTTGTTTTTTCCTGGCAGGAAGCTTTGAAAAAAATGGATTTGTCGGCACTGGAAGATCAAGGCTTTGTTTATACAATCGAAAAGATTGATGGAGCTACAGGGGAGAAAAAATTGCTGGCAATGTCGGCAAGCTCGCTTTTGCCGCAACCGGAGCGGGCTGAGTTTATGCTGGATGATACGAAATGGATATTGTCGATCACCCCGAAGGGGAGCTGGATTGATTGGAGTTATTTACTGATGGACCTGTTGGTCGGAACTTTTGTCAGCTTGCTTTTAGCAATACTGGCAGTTGTTTTGAAAGACTTTCAGGAAGAAAAGGAAATGCTGCATCGCTTATCAATGACAGATACATTGACAGGGCTGTTTAATCGTCGTAAATTTAAAGAACAGATGCAGCAGTATTGCAAAAATCCGGAAAAACCGTTTCTCATATGCTATATGGATCTGGATAAGTTCAAGGAAGTAAATGATACTTATGGTCATGATACTGGTGATCTGTTGCTGCAGGTCTGTGCAAAGCGCTTGATGAAAAGCCTGAAACCGCAGGATATGCTTTTTCGTATTGGCGGCGATGAGTTTGTTGCCTATATCGAAGATCCGGGAACAGATGAATCGCGTTGTGGCATAATTCGTCATATCGAAGAAACGATACGACAGCCCTTTGTCTTTCCGGCAATGGAGCTTCATATTGCTGTTAGTGTAGGGTACGTGCTGTATCCGGCAGATGCAAAGAATACTGAAGAACTGCTTCGCTTTGCAGATGAAAAGATGTATGAGGAAAAGCAACGGCGGAAAAGTTAATTGCAGGATTGAAAGCCGGAGGAGGTTTTTATATGAGCCGAACAACGAAAAAAATAAAATTAATGTTGTATGTATTTATAAGTTCGTTGCTCGCAATGCTGGTTGTATTGTTTTGTGTAGAAATGATGAAATATAAAGAGGAGAGAGCACATCTTCAATATGTTACGCAAGCCTATGCACATCGTATAGAATATGCTTTAGATACTATGATGCAAAAACCAAAGACACTGGAAACTTTGGTTAAGCTGCAGCCAATGGATCAAAGCTGGTTTGATCGGGCAGCCGCAGATCTTGCGGAGGATCCCGCTGTTGTTTGTATTCAACTGGCCCCGCATGGAGCGGTATCAAATGTGTATCCGAAAGATGTAGCGGCATCGCAGATGGCTTATCCTGATATAGAGAAAAGTGCGCTTTTAGCGCAAAATACAAGTGAATTGACTTTATCCGGGCCATTTAAATTGCCACAAGGAGATTTAGGATTGGAAGGCAGGCAGCCAATCTATATTCATAATAAAAAAGAAACTTTTGATTTTTGGGGATACTCCATTGTTGTGGTAAGGCTTGCAGATATCCTGGAAAAAGCAAATCTGACACAGTTGGCAGATCTTGGTTATTCTTATGATATAAAGAGCATTAATACAAGAGCAGAAGGCAATGCAGTGGTTGCTCATTCGGAAAATGCTGTAGGGGAAAAGCCAATCGCATATACGATGAATATACCAAATGGAAAGTGGATATTGGAAACGGCACCGACGGCAGGATGGATTTCTTATGGGCGCATTGCCGGGCAGGTTTTGTTATGTATTGTTATTGCTTTTTTATTGACAACGGTTGTTGTGATGTTCTTAAAGCTTTATGAGAAAAGAGAAGTCCTGCGTGTTATGGCAGTCACGGACCCACTTACAAAGTTGAGCAGCCGTTATGCTTTTATGGATGTACTGGAAAAACACTGCCGGGATCTGCATCGTCATTTTTTGCTGTGCTATATGGATTTAGACGGATTTAAGGAAGTAAATGATACATATGGACATGATATAGGAGACCGGCTCATCAAGGCAGCAGCACAGCGCATAAAGCAATGTCTGAAAGAAGAGGACCAGCTTTTTCGCATTGGCGGTGATGAATTTGTCGCTATTGTCGAGGAAGAAAAAGATGGTGGATGGAAGCAGCGCATGGAAAGTATCGAAAAGGAAAGTAAACGTATGTTTATTTTTGAAGGCGATATTTATATTGAGATTTCTGTCAGCATTGGCTGTGCAATCTATCCACAGACATCGACAGATGGGGAAACCCTTCTGCGGGAGGCTGATAGCCGTATGTATGGTAATAAAGAGAAGTATGCCTGGAAATGAAACAGGCAGCAACATCCGATAGAAACGGTTCAGTGTACCATTGGCAAACTTTAAAGGAGGAATAATAGAATGGGACTATTGATGCGTTTATTGACGATTTTGAATAGTGCTAAGGAATCTTCCACGTATTATCATGTTGCAGCGACTTTGCTTGAGAATTTTGCTGTAATACAAAATTTTACAATTACAAAGTTAGCTGGTATATGTTTTGTTTCTAAGTCTACGATATCCAAGTTTGCAAGATCTATAGGATATGAAGATTTTGCGGAGATGAAGATTGCGGCTGCATATTGGAGTGATCGTCATTCGAATCGGTTGAACTATAACGATAATATTTTAGGGTATATGAAGAATCATACGAAAGAAGAATACATTGATATTATTATCAATGATTTGGTGTTGGCAAAGAAATGTATTAATATGGAAAAAATTAATGAGGTTGCTGATGACCTGTTCGTCTATAAGAAGGTTGCTGCATTTGGTATTATGTATTCGGAATCGGCGGCACAGGATTTTCAAATGAAATTAGCCTATAATCAAAAATATATTATTTCATATATTGATGAAGCCAGGCAATATGAGTTTATAAAAAAAGCCGGAGAAGATACGCTAATTATTATCTTTAGCAATTCGGGGGATTATATAAAGAAATATCAACTTATAAAACCCTATATTCATAAAAATATTTTTCGCCAGACAAAGGCAAAAATTGTAATTATTACAGGAAATAAAGAAATGGAAAAGCACCCTTATGTAAATACCTGCATTTGTATGGAACATGCATCTGTAGTGCAAACACATCAAATTTTATTTCAGATCGCAACCGATCTTATAACAAATCAATACCGGGAAAAATGGAATAGCAGCAATATGAAAAAATGATATAAACTATAATTATATCATTTTTTTTGCTTAAAATCGAAAAGTTTCCAAAAAACGAAAATAAAAAGGTAAAAATTTTGAAATGTTATAATCTTAGTACATTAATAATAAATGCTGGGAGGAAATGAATATGGCTCAGAAAAACTATGAACAGCTTGCAAGAGATGTTGTTACAAAGGTTGGTGGAACGGAAAACATAAACAGTTTATTTCATTGTGTGACACGTCTGCGGTTTCGTCTAAAAGATGTGTCAAAAGCAAATAAGAAAGAGATCAGCAATCTTGAGGGTGTGTTGTCGGTTGTAGAAGGAAATGGACAGTTTCAGGTGGTTATTGGTAATGAGGTAACAGATGTTTTTGATACCGTGAGTAAGCTATATCCGGAAATTAAACAAGAAGGCAATATGGATGAGAAGGAAGAAAAACCTACAGGAAATATGCTGACGCGGATGTTTAATACGATGTCATCTATTTTTAATCCGATTATTACAGCACTGGCTGGTGCTGGTATGATAAAAGCGATCTTAGTTATTTGTACAACGTATTCACTTATGGATAAAACCAGCAGTACGTATACAATTTTAAGTGCCGCGGGAAACAGTGTGTTCTATTTTTTACCGATTTTTTTAGCATATAGTTCAGCAAAGACATTTAAAGTCAATCCATTTATTGCGGTTGCTATTGTCGGTGCATTGATGGAACCGAACTTTACAAAGCTTATGAAAGCAAATGGTGATATTGTTGATTTTATGGGAATACCCGTGGTTCTTATGGGGTATGCAGGAACTGTAATTCCGGCAATTTTAACGATTTGGGTCTATGGCTATGTAGAAAAAATGCTGCGAAAAATTGTTCCAAGAAATATTGAGATTTTTGCGCTGTCAATGGCTGCGCTTTTAATTATGGTGCCGTTAGCCGTTATTGTTATAGGGCCAATTGGTGTTGCTTTAGGAAATGGTCTTGGTTATGTCGTAAATTTACTCAGTGCTAAAACAGGTCTTTTGACGGGAGTGCTTATTGGTGCAGGCTGGACCTATCTTGTTATGATGGGAATCCACTGGGGTGTTGTTCCAATTATGATCAATAACCTTGCGAGCTTTGGCTATGACGTAATACGTCCAATGATTGCTGCAGCCACGTTTGCCAGTGCAGGTGTTGCATTAGGAGTATTTCTTTATTCAAAGAGTAAAAAGACAAAAGCACTGGCAATTTCTTCAATGATTCCGGCACTTTTGGGTGGGATCACAGAACCAATTGTATATGGGCTTTCTGTAAAATTTAAGCGGCCGCTTATTGCGCAGACCATTGCTGGCGGGATTGCCGGAGGACTTATGGGCGCTTTTCAAACAAAAGCAATTGTTTATGTGTTTCCGGCACTTACGACATTACCAGCGTTTTTTGGTGATACTTTTATGATTTATGTCATTGGAATTAGTCTGGCTTTTGTTTTGTCGGCAGGCCTTACGTATTTTCTTGGGTTTAAAGAAGAAGCAGAAAAGAATGCTGCGATTGTAAATGAGGTTTCTTTGTATGCTTGCGTTGCAGGAGAGTCGATGGATCTTGCAGCGGTTGCCGATCCTGCATTTTCGCAGAAAACAATGGGTGAAGGTGTTGCTTTTCTGCCGGAAAAAGGTGAGATTACCGCTCCAACTGATGGTATGATTGTTACGGCATTTCCAACAGGACATGCGGTTGGTATGCGTTTAACAAATGGTATTGAAATACTGATTCATGTGGGGATTAATACGGTTGAGCTCAATGGTAAATATTTTTCGATGCTGGTAAAGGAAAATGATATCGTGAAAAAAGGACAGCCGCTTATTAAGGTTGATTTGCAGGCGGTTCAGGACGCTGGCTATGATACAACCACTATGATGATTGTAACAAATGGTATGGAGTATGAAAAAATAGATATAGCACCTTATAAGCAGGTTGCTGCAGATGAAATCGTTATGCATCTGCAACGTAAGGAGGCTTGAAAATGAGATTTCCTGAAGGGTTTTTATGGGGTGGCGCTATTGCAGCAAATCAGGCAGAAGGAGCTTATCTGTCTGATGGAAAAGGCTTGAGTGTAGCCGATGTTTTAGCTGTAGGAGAAAACAGATTTCAGCTGGATTCTTTGATGATGGATGATAAAAAATATTATCCAAGTCATGAAGCAATTGATTTTTATCATACGTATAAAGAGGATTTGAAAATTTTAGCAGGACTTGGCATGAAGTGTTTTCGTACATCAATTGCCTGGAGCCGTATATTTCCGCAGGGGGATGAGCTTGAGCCGAACGAAGACGGGTTGAAGTTTTATGATGCACTTTTTGATGAAATGCATCGATATGGTATGGAACCTGTAGTTACGATTTCACATTTTGAGACACCGCTTTATTTGATAGAAAAATATGGCGGCTGGGAAAACCGAAAGCTTGTTGATTTTTATGTACGATATTGTACAGTGATTTTTAATCGCTATAAGGATAAGGTAACGTATTGGATGACGTTTAATGAAATCAATCATGCACATACCTTACCACTGCTTGCTGCAGGAATTTTTGTGAAAGAAAATGATTCGAAAAAATTACAAAAAATTTATCAGGCAAGTCATCATATGCTCGTGGCAAGTGCGAAAGCAGTACTTTTAGGACATGCAGTTAACAAGAATTTTAAAATCGGTTGTATGCTTTCTTTATCACCGATTTACCCGGCAAGCTGTCGTCCGGAAGACGTGTTTTCCGCATATGAACTGCGCCGCCGATCACTTTTTTACAGCGATATACAAGTTCAGGGAAAATATCCGCAATATTTTTCCCGGATTGCAAAAGAAAATCAGATTGTGCTGCAGACAGAAGCAGAAGATGAAGACGTGCTGCAGCGAGGCGTCTGTGATTATATTGGCTTTAGTTATTACCGTTCTTCTTTGCATGAATATGGTATGAAAATACTAGGAAATACAGGCGGGCTCCTTGGTAAAAAAAATCCATACCTGAAGGAAAACAAGTGGGGATGGCCCATTGATCCGCTTGGTTTGCGCTATGTTTGCAATGAGTTGACAGACCGTTATCATAAGCCTTTGTTTATTGTAGAAAACGGGCTGGGAACAATGGATAAGCTTGGAGCGGATGGGAAATTTCACGATGAAGAGAGAATGAAATATTTAAAAGAACATGTTGAAATGATGGCGGAAGCGATTGAAGATGGTACCAAACTTATGGGGTATACCTGGTGGGGGCCGATCGATATTGTCTCTGCTGGTACGGGAGAAATGCAAAAGCGCTATGGCTTTGTTCATGTTGATCGTGATAACAACGGCAATGGTACAGGTGCGAGAAAGAAAAAAGAAAGTTATTTCTACTATCAGCAAATTATTGCAAGCAATGGAATGGATTTGCAGCTGAAATGTGAGGAGAACTAGAGCTATGAAAAGAACAGTCGAATTTCCCAAAGAGTTTTTATGGGGCGGTGCAATTGCGGCAAATCAGGCAGAAGGTGCATGGGATGTTGATGGAAAAGGCATGTCGGTTGCTGATGTGGCAATGTACAAACCGGAAATTGATATAAAAGACTATGTAAGTCAGTGGCATGTCAGCCCGAAGGATGTAAAAGACGCGATGCTGGCGAAGGATACAAAGAACTATCCCAAACGCCGGGGCATTGATTTTTATCATCGCTATAAAGAAGACATTGCGCTGTTTAAAGAAATGGGTTTTAAAACATTGCGTGTATCCATTTCATGGCCGCGTATTTTCCCGAAGGGCATTGAAAAAGAACCAAATGAAAAAGGGCTGCAGTTTTATGAAAACGTATTTAAGGAACTTCGCCGTCAGGGAATAGAACCGCTGGTTACATTATCACATTATGAAATGCCATTATATCTTGTCAATCAATATGATGGCTGGGTTGCAAGAGAACTTGTTGATTGTTTTGTGCGCTATGCAAAAGTTTGTTTTGTGCGCTATAAAGATTTAGTAAAATACTGGCTTACGTTTAATGAGATTGATAGTGTGTTTCGTCATCCATTTACAACCGTTGGTGTTATTGAAGAAAAATATGCAGATAAGGCAGAGGCAGAAGCGGCAATTTATCAAGCGGTACATCATCAGTTTGTTGCGGCTGCGTTGGCAACAAAGTACTGTCATGAAATAATTCCTGGTGCACAGGTCGGCTGTATGGTAACGAAAACGCTGACGTATCCGGAAACTTGCAATCCAGATGATATTTTGCTGGCGCAGGCTGATAACCGGAACAATTCGGTTTATACAGATGTACAACTGCTCGGGGAATATCCACTTCATTTAAAGAAATATTTTGCCCGCAAACAGATAAAAATCAAAATGCTTGCGGATGATGAAAAGATTTTAAAGCAGTATACGGCAGATTTTCTTTCTTTTAGTTACTACATGTCCATGGTACAGAGCATACATGCAGAGAAAAGAGAGAAGGTTGGAGGCAATCTTGTTACGGGGGTAAAAAATCCATACCTTGACATCAGTGAATGGGGCTGGCAGGTAGATCCCAAAGGATTACGAATTGCGATGATTGATCTCTATGATCGCTATCATAAACCGTTATGGATTGTTGAAAATGGAATTGGTGCTTATGATAAGGTCGCTGGAGATGGAAGTATCTCTGATGACTATCGTATTGCGTATTTTAAGCGTCATTTTGAGCAAATTGCTTTAGCAATCGAAGAGGGTGTAGAATGTATGGGATATACATCCTGGGGGTGCATTGATATTGTCAGTGCTTCGACATCACAGATGGAGAAGCGTTATGGCTTTATCTACGTAGACGCTGATGATTTAGGAAACGGTACATATAATCGAAAAAAGAAGAAGAGCTTTTATTGGTATCGTGATTTTATTGCAAAAAATTGTATTGAAGTTGAAGAATAACAGGCAGTATAAAAAGAAACTGATTTCCGGGTATATACGGAAATCAGTTTTTGTTGTTTCGCAGATAAAAAGTTATTTTGTCGGGAAAAGTATATTTTTCATCTGTGATTCACGAATATTGGGAAATTTAGTATAATAAACAAGCTGTAAAAAAATACTGCATTTGCATAGTCACAAATGTCTGTATATTCTGGACACGATTTAGTATTTTTGAATGTTCTAAAATTTGATAAGATACGTATAGACAAGGGGGGCATCAAAATGGGTTCTTTATCTAATCGCGAAAAAGAGATTATGTTGATTTTGATAAGAGCTGATCGTTATGTTTCGGCAGAAGAAATAGCAAAAATACTGCATATATCAAATAAAACAGTATATAGAGATTTGCAGTCAATAACGAAGAAGATGGATAAGTCGGTTATTTGCAGGCAGCCCGGGAAGGGATATTATGTCAACAAGGATGCCGTAAGCGATACGTATAGCAAGAAAATGGCAGATGAATATTTTGCTGGGATGGACAGCGAAAAAAGAAGATGTCATTTGATGGTACTGTTATTATTGCAGACACCAAAAAAAACCTCGATAAGCCGATTGTCTGAGTATTATTATGTCAGCAATGCTTCCATTGTAAATGATCTGAACGATATAGAGAAAAAAGTAAAGCAATATGATTTAAAGCTGATTCGGGCACATATTGGAACCTATATTGAAGGGACCGAGGTAAACATCCGCAAAGCTTTGATGAAGCTGCTGGGATATTCATTCGATTTTTTTCAGGAAAATGCACATATCAATAAAGAAACGTACACGGGCTTATTTAAAGAGTTTTCACAAGAGGACATCTTTTTTATTGAAAAACTGCTAAAAGATATAGAAGAAATGCTGGATGAGAATATCAGAGAACCATATTATATCAATATATTTACCCATTTGATTATACTCATTAAGCGATTAAATCATTATAAAGAAAATGATATTTCTGAACGGTTCGATCAAAAAAGCATTGAGTTCAAAAGCCCGGCGATCTTGTCGATAGCAAAGACAATCATGCAAAAAATAGCAGAATATACAAAACTCGATGTTCCTGTGATAGAAACCTTTTATATTTATCAGTATTTGATTTCATCCGGAATAAAAAATGAAAAGGTAGTTGAGTTTCAAAAAGATAGTATGAGTGAATCAAAAGAGGAAGCCTTTATTGGAAACCTGGTACAAAGAGTTTCCGAAAAAGTTGCAATACCATTTAATGAAGATGTTTCCTTAAAAAATAACTTATTGCTGCATATTCAGCCGCTAACCAAGCGAATTCAGTACGGTATAGCAATTCACAATCCATTACTGGAAGAAATAAAAAAAGAATTTGCCGAGATCTTTGCAACGGTTCAGACCTGTATTGAAGAGCAGGATGTTTTCCCTGAATTCAAAAAATTAAGTCAGGATGAAATTGGTTATATTGCCGTATATTTTCAAACTGTGCTGGAAAATAAGCTGCATCATAAGAAAATTTTGATTGTATGTTCGAGTGGAGTTGGGACCTCGCATTTATTGGGGGCCAGAGTAAAGCGGACTTTCCCGGAATGGGAAATTGTTGATATTGTATCTGCTGTAAAAATCAATCAGGCTAGAGATTGGAAGACAGTTGATTTAATTTTAACGACCGTTCATTTAGAAAAGCAAAAAGTTCCTGCAGTTTTAGTAAGTGCGGTTTTTGGCGAGGTTGATGTAATAAAGGTAAAAAACGCATTGGTATCACAAAATTTATAAGGGCAGGGAGTGTACAGTTATGCAGATAGAAGAAATATTAAATGAAAATTTGATTGATTTAAATATGAAAGCAAGTACAAAGGATGAAGCACTCAGAGAGCTTACGACCTTGTTATGTAAAGAAGGTAATGTTACAGATGGCGAGCTTTTTATTCAGGATGTGTATAAGAGAGAAGCAGAAGGTCAGACCGGGCTGGGAAATGCCATTGCAATTCCACATGGAAAATCAGATGTTGTAAAAACTACATCAATTGCCGTTGGCAGAACAAAGTGTAATTTGGAATGGGAATCTCTTGATGATAAGCCGGTACATGTCATTATTTTGTTTGCTGTAAGAAATGTGGATAAAACAACGGTTCATTTAAAACTGTTGTCGCAGGTAGCAATTGCTTTAGCAGATGATGAGACGCTGGAAAAACTGCTTATAACGGACGATAAAGCGGAAATAATCCGCTTGTTATCAAATAAAATGTAATGAGAAAAGAAAGGTGAGAGATATGAATATTGTAGGGATTACAGCTTGTACAGCAGGAATTGCACACACGTATATTGCAAAGGAAAAATTGGTAAAAGCCGCAGAAGCACGACATCATCATGCAAAAATCGAAACACAGGGAACGATTGGTGTTGAAGACGAGCTGACGGCAGAAGATGTAAAAAATGCAGATGTCGTCATTATTGCGGCAGATATTGGTATAAAAGGCAGAGAACGATTTGAAGGAAAACGAGTTGTAGAAGTAGCGACCTCAACACTGATAAAATCTCCCAATATGTTATTAGAGAAAATTGAACAAAAACTTCAACTCGGTTGATAGGAGGAAGGAAAAATGGTGGTATGGTCAGAAGTAAAAAAACATCTTTTAACAGGGGTTTCGTATATGATTCCATTGGTTGTTGCCAGTGGTTTGTGTATGGCGATTGCAAAGGTTCTGGGTGGCCCGCTTGTTGGAGACGCGGAGGGGACAATACCGTGGTATATTAACTCAATTGGCGGTATAGGAATGAATCTTGTTGTACCAATGATCTGTGCCTATGTTGCTTACTCGATTGCGGATCGGCTTGGTATTGCGCCAGGGCTTGTATGCGGTGCAATTTGTGTACAGATCAAAGCGGGTTTTATTGGTGGGATCATCGCCGCGTTTTTAGTTGGTTATACGGTATTGTTTTTGAAAAAATATTTAAAAGTACCAAAAGCAATGCAGGGGCTGCTGCCAGTAATGCTCATTCCGCTGCTTACGACCTTGTTTGTTGGATTGATTCTATATTTATTTATTGGTATGCCGATTGCATGGATGCAGGAAAATATACTTGCAGCTATGAAAGGGATGCAGGGGGGGTCGAGATTTGTTATGGGTTCCCTGATTGGCGGTATGATGGGGTTTGATTTAGGCGGGCCAATCAATAAGACTGCATCGTTATTTTGTAATGCATTGATGGTTGAGGGGTATTATAATGCAGCAGCAGCTAAAATTATTGGTGGTATGACACCGCCGCTTGGTGTTGCGCTGGCTGTATTTATTTGGAAAGAAAAAAAGTTTTCGCGTACAGAAATTGAAGCAGGTAAGGCAGCATTTCCATTAGGTCTTTGCTTTATTACAGAAGGAGTTTTACCATTTGCTTTAGCAGATCCATTACGTGTTATTCCGGCAACGATGCTTGGTTCGGCAGTGTCAAGCGGTTTGAGTGTTCTGTGGGACTGCACATCGAGCGTACCACATGGAGGCATATTCGTTGTGCCGATTATGGGAAATCCGCTGTTGTTTATGTTGGCACTTTTAATTGGAACGATTGTAACTGCCGCTGTACTATCGATATTAAAACCAAATTTAAAGGATAATAGCAGCGTGAAAGAAGTTGTTGAAGGTGCTATATCTGAAAAAGATATCAACATGAATTTTTAATAAAATAGGGTAGGCATTGTATGAAAAGGAGAATATAAATTATGTATACAACAGTTAAATATATTTTAGATGATGCAGTTAAAAGACATTATGGCGTTATTGCAAGTACAGCTGTAAATATGGAGCTGTTAAGGGGTGAAATTGCCGCGGCGGATGAGCTGCAGGCACCGCTTATTATTTTGCTCGGACAGGGGCAAATGTCAAAGCACGGAACATCAGATATGATGGTGCCGATGATAAAGACGCTTGCGAATAAAACAAATGTGCCAGTTGCTTTAATTCTTGACCATGGACGGGACTGGGAATATATCGTACATGCTCTGCGCAATGGATTTTCTTCTGTTATGATTGATGCTTCGGCATATCCAATGCAGGAAAATATTGAACGTACAAAACGTGTTGTTGATTTGTCACATTTGCAGGGAGTCGCCGTAGAAGGTGAAATTGGTCATGTTGGTCAGGCTGCTGATATGGATGGCTGCAAAGAAGATTTGTACACAAGACCAGAAGATGCCGCTGCTTTTATTAAAGCGACAGAGGTAGACTGTCTGGCGATTGCATGCGGTACAGCACATGGTAAATATCCGGATGGATTTGTACCAAAGCTGAATTTTGATATCATTCGCAAGGTACGGGCGATAACCAATCTTCCGTTAGCTTTGCATGGCGGCTCCGGGTCGGGTGATGATAACATCAGAGAAGCTGTTGCTGCTGGAATCAATAAAGTAAATGTATGTACGGATATCTTTAACTATTGTCGTGATTTTACTAAAGAAGCACTTGATGGTAAAGCAAACTATGATTATTTGCAGCTGCTTATCGATATTGAAGCCAAAGCAAAAGAAATAACAAAACATTATATCAGTCTGACGGGTTCAGAAGGAAAAGCAGTTGATTTTAAGATGATTAATACTTTTAATGACACTACTATTAAGAAATGTGTTGGAGCTGGCGAATAAAATGAATAGCAGATAAAGATGAAGTGCATAAGTAAAAAAACTTATGCACTTTGTTTTTGTGAATATAAATGAAAAGCAACTTGCGGATTTTGATCAAAAATTCAAAAAATTCACTTGAAATCTTTGATGTGTTGGTATATACTGGAACTGCAAAGCGAATTTATCTTTTATTATGTGGATTTTTCTGCATTTACTTATAACTTATGTGAAAAAATGTACATATAAAGGGGTAAAACAAATATAAGGGGGAAGTAGTATGTCAAACAGAATCATATTGAATGAAACGTCTTATTTTGGACCGGGCGCAATTAAAGAAATAGTAACAGAAGTTCAGGCTCGCGGTTTGAAAAATGTCATGCTTGTAACAGATAAGGATTTGATCCGATTTAATGTGGCAACAAAGGTTACAAAGCTTTTAGATGACAGTGGGATCTCTTATAAGATTTATGATAAAATCAAAGCAAACCCAACTATAAAAAATGTTCAGGAAGGTGTAGCTTTCTGTAAAGATTGTAAGGCAGATGTTCTCGTAGCTGTTGGCGGTGGCTCGTCAATTGATACAAGCAAGGCAATCGCGATTATTATGACAAATCCGGAGTTTGCCGATGTGTGCAGTCTTGAGGGTGCAGCACAGACGAAAAACAAGGCAATGCCAATTATCGCGGTATCGACAACATCAGGTACAGCTGCAGAGGTAACGATTAATTATGTTATTACGGATGAAGAAAAGCATCGCAAATTTGTCTGTGCGGATCCGCACGATATTCCGGTTGTTGCAATCATTGACTCGGAAATGTCAGCATCAATGCCAGCAGGTCTTTGTGCAGCAACAGGTATGGATGCACTTGTTCATGCGATTGAAGGATATATCACAAAAGGAGCCTGGGAGCTTACAGATATGATGCATATCAAGGCTATTGAAGTTATTTCGCGTTCTTTGCGGGAATCAGTCAAAGGAAGTCCTAAAGGACGTGAAGATATGGCGCTTGGCCAGTATATCGCAGGCATGGGTTTTTCAAATGTCGGGCTTGGTATTGTCCACTCGATGGCGCATCCGCTGAGTGCACTTTATGATACACCACACGGCAAAGCATGTGCGATGCTGCTGGCACCGGTTCTCAAGTATAATGCAGAATCGACAGGCGAACGTTATCGCGAAATTGCACGAGCAATGGGGGTCAAAGCGGTCGACAAGATGAGTCAGGCAGAATATCGTAATGCGGCGATTGCAGCGGTTGAAAAATTGGGTACAGATGTCGGTATTCCACAGAAGCTTTCTGCAGTCGGTGTTAAGGAAAAAGATATCCAATTCCTTGCAGAATCAGCTATGGCAGATGCCTGCACACCTGGGAATCCGCGAGACACATCTATTTCTGAAATTGTAGAAATTTATAAAGCAGCTTTATAATCAAAACAAGTTTTATTGATTAATGAGAAAAGAGTGTTGCGTGATAAAATGCAATACTCTTTTCTTTGTTTATAGCAAAAAAATTAAAAAAATATTAAAAAAGTAGCAGGCATTGCAGGGAGATATTGATTATAACTCGAATATTACACAATAGAACTTTTGTGTGATAACGAAATATACTCGTAAAGGACGGGAAATTTCGCAGAAGGGTCGATAGACAAGCTAATTGGTCACAGTTGATTTGATATTATAATAAAGGATGTGTGGATATGGCGGAGTTATCTTTACTGCAGGCATTTGTTCAGATTACGCCTGTTTTGCCGGAGCTGCTTACACAGAGGGTCGGCATTGTTGTTGCAGATAGAGAAAAATGGATTGCGGCGAATTCAATTGATGAGATTGCCAGTCAGGTGGTTGTTGGTGAGACAATTAAACCGGGTTCTGCGGTTGCTGTGGCAATGAGAGAAGAGCGTCGTGTGGTTGTTAATGTAAAAAAGGAAGTTTATGGCGTTCCTTATGTTGCGGTAAGCATTCCTTTACGTGAAAATGGCATTGTTATTGGTGCAGTGGCGATTCATCAATCGCTTGAACAGCATGATCTTTTACATAATACAGCAAGTACATTAGCAGAGTCTGTAGATGGGCTTACGAAAGCTTTACAGATGATTTCGGATAAGGCATCTGTGCTGGCGGCAAGCGGCAGCAGTCTTAAGACGCTTGCCGATAAAGCCTATACAGAGGTTGGTCAGACGGATAAGGTCATTACCTTTATTAAGTCAGTGGCATCACAAACAAATATGCTGGGACTTAATGCAGCAATTGAAGCAGCTCGTGTTGGTGAGCAGGGACGTGGATTTAGTGTTGTTGCTGAGGAAGTTCGCAAACTGGCGGTGAATAGTGCAGAGTCGGCAGAACAGATTACGGAAACACTTATGAAGATTCGTGACTCTATTGGAAAGATAAATGAAGAGATCAATCAGGTTTCTGCAGTAAATGTAGAGCAGGCGGCCCTTATTCAGGAGATTTCAGCCCAAAGCCAGTCTCTGCGTAATATTTCACAAAATGTAGAGCACATGGCAGGTAGTGTAGGTGATGCAGAATAAAGAAATTGTTTTGCGACTGTCGACGGTCTTTTAAATAAATAATATGAGGAGTGTTTTGAATATGGGATTTTTTTGTAAGGGTATAGCAGGCCTTGTGACAACGGGAATACTTATGACAGCATCAATTGGCATGGCAGCACAAGCACAAGCACAAGCACAAGCACAAGCAGATAAGGACTATGTGCAGAGTGTTTTTGAAACCATGGCAGGTGTTAAGACAGCAAAGATGAATGTAACGATGGAGATCGATACCTCGGCAGGAAATGGTAAGATAGAAATGAAAAGCGAAGGCACATTACAGCCGGAAATGGTCACAAAAAATGATATGACGACAACGTTTACGAATTTTCTTGGGAAAGAAATATCGACTACGATGCAGTGCTATCTGGAACAGACAAAGAGCTCAATGGTTACGTATATGATGCAAGATAAAAAATGGGTCAAGAGTACAACTCCTTTTGTAAATCCAAATGCGGGAAAGACAGCAGCCGAACAAGGCAAGGCAGCTATGGAAAATATTAAGGATATCAAAACTACAGCAGAAGGACCCGATTATAAACTTATAACAGTTACGATAGACGGTAGGAAAATTAGTGATCAAGTAGACAAAATCGTGAAGTTCCCGGCGAAACAGAAGGATGAAGAAAAGGCTTTTAAAGCAGGTGTTAAAGCTTTTGGTGATTGTTCCTATACGATGCGTGTTGATAAAGCGACGAAATATGTCAGCGATTTTTCTTTTGTTGATTTTTCTAAAAATGTACAAAATGCTGTTGCGGCGGGTGTTGATGCTTCAGCAATGCAGCCAAAGCAGAAAGAATCCGTAAAAAAATTCATGAAGGATGTACGTATAAAAATAGATATTAAAATGAGTGATTTTGATAAAGTGCTGCCTGTTGAAATTCCACAGGATGTTCGCGATGCAAAAGAAATTGAAATCAAAAAGAAGGCTCCAAAGGCAGATCTTGCTGTAACGGTACCAGCAGAAACATTGATAGAAACGCCTGTAGAAGTCGCAGCATAAGTTATAGAAGTATAAACGAGAAGAACTGGAATGGGTAGCGGCCTGCTCTGGTTCTTTTTGTTTGTATTTAGGGCTTGAGTGCGTCGATTTTATTGCTTGGTTTATTATACTATAAACTGAAAAAATAAATTTTTTACAAGGTTCTTTATTTTGTGTTATGATAATAAATATATTTTATAAAAATTATTTATTGAAAGGATGCTATAGCGACTATGCAGGAACAGAATAAGCAGATACAAGGGCGGAAGTATAAGTATTTGAAATTGCTCGCAGAAAAATATCCGACACGTCAGGCCGTGTATGCAGAGCTTATCCATTTACAGGCAGAACTTAGTCTGCCAAAAGGTATTGAGCATTTTATGAGTGATCTTCATGGAGAGTACGAGTCGTTTTTTCATATTCTAAATAATTGCTCGGGTGTTATTGCGGAAAAGGTAGAGTATCTTTTTGAAAATCGACTTACACGTGAAGAAAAGGCAGAATTTTGTACGCTTATCTATTATCCAAAAGAAAAAATTGAGCGTATTGAAGCACAGAGAAAAAATACACCAGAATGGTATCGAACAATGCTCACGCGGCTGCTGGATCTTTCGCGACTGTTGTCGTATAAGTACCCGGCGGCGAAGGTATACGGTTTTATGCCAGAGCGGTTTACCTCGGTGATCATTGAGCTTATGAATACGCATCCGGAGGCAGATAAGGCACAGTCGCTTTATCATAAAAAACTTCTTGATACGATTATTCAGATTGGCAGCGGTGCGGAATTTGTTGAGGCATTTACGGTGCTTATTAAGCGATTGGCGGTTGATCACCTTCATATTGTTGGGGATTTTTTTGATCGTGGTAAGCGGCCGGATGCAATTATTGATATGCTTATGCAGCATCATTCACTGGATATTCAGTGGGGCAACCATGATATTCTGTGGATGGGGGCAGCTTGTGGCAGTGAAGCTTGCATTGCAGCTGTTATCCGTAACAGCCTGTCCTATAATAATATGGATGTGCTTGAAAAAGGTTATGCTATTAGTCTGCGGCCGCTTTCGCTTTTTGCGTCAAAAAGTTATCCGGATGCAAATCCGCTAAAAGCATCTTTACGGGCAATTTCTATTATTATGTTTAAATTAGAGGGGCAAGTCATTCGGCGTAATTCGGATTTTCATATGGAAAGCCGTCTTTTGCTTGATAAGATTGATTATGATTCCTGTTATATTACGATAAATGGCAAGCGTTATGAGCTTGGCAATGCTTATTTTCCGACGATCGATCCAAAACATCCATATGCACTTACAGAGGAGGAACAAAATATTGTATCTGAACTAAAGTCGTTTTTTCTGGAAAGTGAGACATTGCGCCGTCATGTGGATTTTCTCTATAAGAAGGGCAGCATATATACTTGTTATAATCAAAATCTTTTATATCACGGTTGTATTCCACTTAATGAAGACGGCAGTTTCCGTGATATTGTTTTTGCCGGACAGACTTACGCGGGTAAGTCTTATATGGATTTTGCTGATCGCTGTGCACGGAAGGCCTACTGCTATCATGATGATAACTCGCTTGACTTTATGTGGTATCTTTGGTGCGGGCGACAGTCACCCCTCTCCGGGCGTGAGTTTAAGACCTTTGAGCGTACACTTCTCGATGAGCCGGAGACATGGAAGGAACCAGCCGATGCATATTTTCATTATTGCAACGAAGAAGCAGTCTGTGAAATGATTTTGAAGGAATTTGGCCTTGATCCAAAGCGCGGTCATATTATTAATGGACATGTTCCGGTAAAGGTAAAGGCAGGCGAAAGTCCAATAAAGGCAAATGGTAAGGCTATTATTATCGATGGTGGTTTTTGTCGGGCATACCAGAAGAAAACAGGTATCGCCGGATATACGCTTATATCAAATTCGCGTGGTCTGCGGCTGCTTGAGCACCAGACGTTTGCAAATGTTCGCGAAGCGCTTAAAGCAAACAAGGATATTGAGTCTGTATCGCGTACGGTCGAACTGCAAAATTACCGGACGACAATTGGTGAAACGGATGAAGGAAAAGAAATGCAGGAACGAATTACGGATCTTTATAATTTATTGCTTACCTATCAAAATGGGATACTTGTACCAAAAGAATAAATCAAGTAAGTGTTTTTTTTATGGAAACGATTGTTGCGGAGTTGTTTATTTGTGACAGTCGTTTTTTCTTTTAGGTGAAATAACAAGTTTTACTGCTTTTTTTGTTTTGATTTAGGGCTTTTATGCTATAATAGGAAGAAGCTTGATTGAAGGCTAAGGAGTGGATTCAGTGAAACGGATTTTTACGGGACCCCTGTTCATGTATAGGATCATAGCGATTTTTTTTGGACTGTTGCTAGTGGCGGATAGCATGTGTGCAGCAGCGGATAGCACAATAGACTCGGCAACGGGGCAGTTGACACTGTGGATGGTGTTAGCGCGCTACAGCGGGAGTATTATGGTGGTCATTGCAATTATGGTAGTTGTTTTTGCTTTTTGCGTGATTGCATTTCATCAGACGAAGAAATTGCTTTATCGGCAGCAACAAAGGTATTTTAAACTGGCGGGGCTGTCAAATGAATATGTTTTTGAATATGATGTGCAGCGGGATCGGCTGATCTTGTCGAATCAATGTGCGAAAATGTTTGGTCTGCCACGGGTGATTGATAATTATAGGAAGATCGTACAGAAAAAAAACAGCCAGAAGAGTACATCGCCGCTTATGTATATTGATAACGCTCTTAGGGCGGATCGCAAAGATAATAGAATAGATCTGTTTATGTCGGATGGTCGTTTGGGAAAGTTTAGAACGATGAATACGCTTTGCTATGATCGTCACAAAACGGTAGAGTTTATTATAGGGAAGTTTGTTGATGTCAGTCAGGAAGTTGAGGAACGGAAAAAGCTTGAGATAAAAGCACAGATGGATGGCATGACGGGTGTATATAATGCAAAGACCTGCCGGAAGCTTATGCAGGAAGCTATGACAATGCGTGAGCAAGATCATGATGATGCGTTTATTATTCTTGATATTGATTATTTTAAGGGCATTAATGATACGATGGGACATCATGTGGGTGATAAGGTTCTGCAGACATTGGCGAGAAATTTAAAACGCACAGTTCGCAGCACGGATATCATCGGCCGTCTTGGCGGGGATGAGTTCTGCATTTATATGCGCAGTGTGCCTTCAAGACAGTTTGTAGGAGAATTTTGTGAACAAATTAACTCTTGCCGTGGCATGCTGGCAAGAATAAAGAATGAGCAGAATATTGCTTGTGAGGCAACCGTAAGTCTGGGCGCTGCATTTGTTAAAAAAGACGAAATTTTCGAGGAAGTCTATAAAAGAGCAGATGCCGCGCTTTATAAGGCAAAGAATAAAGGCCGCAATACATATGCTTTGGAAGACAAATAAAAAGGAGCAGGCATACGTATTTGTTTTGTATGCTTGCTCCTTTTTGTTATAGTTTTAACAGCAGCTCATTAAGGGATTTCATAATTTTTTTATGTGGCAGATCAATGAATTCATTTGCTGTTGTTGTGCCTGTTGTGACAGCAGCAAAGTCGACAGCAGCATTTTTAGCGGCATGGGCATCGATAAGGCTGTCGCCTGTATAGAGAACATCGTTTTTTGTTCCGTTAAAAATATTAATTGCTTTATATATGCCTTCGGGTGATGGTTTTGGTTCAGAAACATCTTCAATGCCGAGAACAAGATCGACAACTTTATCAAGATTTGTTAGCACAAGTGTCTCCATGATACGCGAACGTGTTTTGGTGGAAATGATGCCGATTTTACTGCCGTCTGCTTTGATTCTTGTAAGCGTCGGAATTGTTTCGGGATAAAGAAAAGTAGATTCTGTCATAATTTTATCGGCTTCAAGACTGTATTTGCGGCGAAGCTCTTCAAGAATATGTGCAGCGGTTTCTCTGGTAAGTGCAGAAAGAGCCGCTTTCATCGGCATGCCAATGGTACGCTTGATTTCTTCGACGGGAACGGTCGGGTAACCGTTCTTATTAAGTACAATTTGAAAGCAGCCGACGATGCCTTTTTCGGAGTTGGCAAGTGTATAGTCAAAATCAAATAAATAGATAGGGTAGTTCATGAAAAACCTCCTTATAAAATCATAGGAAACAAACATCTGCATTATATCATATGGACTGAGTGTCGGGCAAATTTATGATATAATTGATAAGGAATTTATTATAAGGGCGATGTCTTGAGTAAAAGGCGTGCTGCATGAGGGGCTAAAAGAATGATAGATAAAAATATGTATAAAAAAGTAGAGCAGTATATTATGTCGTTTTATGAGGATAATCCATTTGTGCAGCTGCTGCATATCAATATTGATAAAATTGCGTCAGGGAATGTGCAGCTTTCAATGAAGGTGCTGCATGAACATACAAATGTGTATAAAATTGCGCACGGCGGGGCGCTTATGTCGATAGCGGATACAGCAATGGGTGCAGCGTGTCTGTCATGTAAAAAAAGGGTTGTGACACTTGATTTTAGCATGAATTTTCTAAAGGCTGTGCCGGAAAATGCAACGGCCTATGCAAATGCCAGTATCATCCATGATGGATCAAGTACAATGGTTGGTGAATGCGATCTTACTGATAAATCAGGCGAAATCTTTGGCAAAGCCCACGGAACTTTTTTTGTGCTGGAAAAGTTTGATAAATAAGTGATGCAGTAAAAAGGCTTATCGAAAACAAGAGAAATGACGATACAATATCGAAGGAACGAAACTATATAAAATGGAATTAATAAAAGGAGATAAAAAATATGAGGAGTAGTGTTAATGGTCTTGGTAGTACCGATGCGTCGGCATGGAAGGACTTGACGGAGCGATCATCCACGACAGGAGGGAAAAAGACGGCGGCATCGACAGAAAGTGACTTGGCTGCGCAGTTAAAGAATGCAGTTGATGGAACAGGAAGTTCGGGTGGCAGCAGCAGTAGTAGTGCCAGCGGCAGCAAGACATCTATTGAACAGAGTAGAAGTGTGGGGGCAGATGGTTCAGTAATTGTTACGTTGACACAGGTAACGACAGCAGCAGATGGCACGACGACATCCAAGGTTCTGAGCAGGACAAAAATGGGTGGGACGACTGGAGCAAAGTCGAATTCAAATTTAAGCTCAAGCTCAAGGTCAAGTTTAAGTTCAAATGATAGTGGTGTATCCTTTATGGATGCAAAAGCACAAGTTATAATGGCGAAAAATGGTTTGACGAATAGTTATGCTGGCAATGAATACGAACAAAGTGGAATTTCTTCATATCGTTCAGGTTCGACGCTGAAAGTTGAAAGTTGATCGCAAAACTTCAAATAAGAAAATAAGGGCAGGCTGCACGCAAATTTTGTAAATATGTGTATAGCCTGCCTGTTCTTGTTTGCAGGAACCGTGTGGACGTGGTAGAATAACATTTATTATGATTATAAAGAGTCTTTTTCGGGGGACTTAATAGAAAAACAGATGGGAAGCGTTTTTTGTGAAGCTTGTTCAGCGGGTTGTTTTACTTTTGGGAATTGTATTTTTATTGCAGTCGACTGTGGTGGCACAGGCGACTGCGGTTGACTCGCTGACGGCAGATGCGGCCATCCTTATCGAGGCATCAACCGGGAAGGTTTTATTTGAGAAGAATGCAGATAAACGGGAATATCCGGCGAGTACGACAAAGATGATGACACTTCTGCTTGCACTGGAAAACTGCAATCTGAATGATATAGTAAAGGTGAAGGCAGACGCAGCAGCTGTAGGCGGATCATCGATGAAACTGGAAACAGGCGATGAGATACAAATGGGGGAACTTTTGCAGGGAATGATGCTTGCCTCAGGGAATGATGCAACGGTTGCTGTTGCGGATTACATGACAAGTTCGATGGGGGATTTTACCGCTACGATGAACAAGAAGGCAAAAGAACTTGGTGCGACGAATACAAATTTTGTTAATTCAAGCGGTCTGCCGGACATAAATCACTATTCGACGGCACGGGATTTGTCAAAGATTGCAGCCTATGGTTATCGTAACCCGACATTTCGCAGTATTGTGAGTGTAAAGGAAAAGAATATTCAGTGGGTCAAACCAGCAAAAAAACATTTTACATTTGAAAACACGAATGAACTGTTAAAAGAAGACGATAACATTAATGGTATTAAGACCGGTTATACGAGAGCGGCAGGAGAATGCCTTGTGGCGTCGTCAGAACGTAATGGTGTGAATCTTATTGCGGTTGTGTTGCATGCCAATGATGGCTGCCGATTTACGGAAGCCGAAACCCTGCTGGATTACGGCTTTACAAAAGTAAGTATGGAAAAAGCTTTTAGTAAAAATGAACTTGTAAAGCCGGTTTACGTGCGTGGGGGAAAAGGCTATAAGATAACAGCACGTCCGCAAAAGCATATCTGCTATCCTGTATCAGATGGTGATAAAAAGCGTTATTCAGTAAAATACGATATGCCAAATTTTGTTGATGCCCCTGTAAGCGCTGGACAACGTGTTGGCGCCTTGTGCATTCTTTATAATGGTAAAGAAGTAGATCGTGTTGATATGGTTGCTGATTCGTCCATGGGCAAAGGGTTTAGTCTAATGTCATTTATTATCCAGATCTATGATGGGATTTTTAACGGACTGAATTTATAAATAGATGGTATAAAACAAATAGGTATGCATGCTGTATAAAAACAGTAGGTATACCTATTTGTTGTTTTGTGTAGAAATGATCTTGTAGAGAAAACTATTCTTCAATATCATAATGATCTGTGTGTAAAAATTCGTGTTGAAGTTCATGACCGTTTTTGCGAAGAATGCGGTAGACAGAAACAACCGCTCCAGGAGAAGGCTTCTCAATGTTTGTCGTGAGGGCATAGTCGCGAAGATCTTCATGATTGCCAAGAATGTAGATGGTAAGCATGCCACCGTAGACTTTGGACAGAAGGTAAGCATTGTGGGGAAACGGATTGCGAAAGCGAAAATCGATTTGTCCATCCGCAACAGTGGCATCGCGACCCATCGGTACATAGGATGAGGGATAAAAGTGCGCAGTGCGTTCAACAGAGGTTAGACCAGCCAGCAGAATAGCATTATAAAGCGTTGAACTTACCTGGCATACGCCACCGCCGACGTCTTGGGCAATCTTACCGTCAAGAATAACAGCAGCATCTTTATAGCCAGCAGAAGCGACACGCTTGCCGACGGTATTGTTAAAAGAAACAACCGTTTCGGGTCGAAGAAGTGTTTGATCAAGCGCTTCGGCAGCAATACGGATATTTTGCGATCGATTGCTGTTATTATTGCTAAAAGACGAGGAATAAACGGCGAGTACGGTATCAATATTTTCAAGATCTTCATTTGTTACTGTTGGTTGTTCTTCAAGGACTGGAAGCTCAAGCTGCCGTGGCAGTTTAAGTTTCTGAAGGTCAGCAGAGAGGCTTGCTGTAGCTGCATCC